>Ga0056128_1000429_pt1 | contig 37225 bp, 19 predicted proteins | sample WorMetLIZISLAND2_FD_71113 | JGI IMG/M metagenome (GOLD analysis project Ga0056128, IMG submission 71113) | Marine gutless worms symbiont microbial communities from Max Planck institute for Marine Microbiology, Germany - Olavius geniculatus... ...
CTGCAGGAGTTGAGCCACGCTGCCCTAGATAGGCAGCGGTGGGCAGCGATAGTAAGAATGGCGTCAGACACCAACGGGCATTGAGCCCACGGTTGTCGATGATGATGATGATGATGATGACTGTCTCATCTCATTAACTGCACAGAGGCTTCTTCACAGCCAGTCTTAACGGCCACGTCATAATAGCCAGGGTACGTGAGTGACATTTGGGCGCCGCCGTTTGGACCCGGACGTTTGGGCGCCATGCTTTGTGACTGGCACGTCGTCGAAATTAATTTGCATATCGTTGAAGTTAAAGTCGTAATCAAAGAAGACCTATTAGACTCGAATTAGCAGTAATATAATTGCGTCTCGTATATACAAGTTCAACTGCAGCTACATACGCCAAAATCGCACGTAGGTCTATATACAAGCTACAAGGTACATGTGAAATGTTTGCAAAAATCGAAAGGATTGATTAAAAATTTAGACTGTAGACAATAAAAGCATAGCTTAATCGGCCACAATAACGTTCTTTTCAAGTCCACTACACACCAAGTACAAGATAACTCATAGGCACTTTTATACTTATTTTGCTGTCGGTAAATACTTACGAGGAGATTCTATAGCAATGTAGCAATGTTTTAACGTCGTAAAAAGTTAAAAACGGTTTGGGCTACAGGTATTTGGACGCCGGTTCGTAAACGAGTGAGTATTCTGCTCAGCTGCTATTCGGTTTCGCTAAATGTCTACTCAGTATACCTTCACTATTTAAGACCCGCCTTCACGCGTCGGCGTGCTCAGGTGTTTAAGCCAATAGCTAGCTTCGCGGCCGTCACGGTCAGCGGCGCCACTTCAAAGAAACCACCCAAGGTGTCCGTCCCCAGGGTGATGTAGTACCACCCAAGATGTCATACAATCGTCGTCGCGTGACGTCATTGTATGTCGTCGTCGTGCGTTGTCGTTAAGTGACAAAGCAGACTATTGTTTTCTACGTAAATGCTCGGAGGATTTCACGTAATTCATAATGGCCAATATCATGCGTACTTTTCGGACCCTATTAATGGCGGTATGACGGCTTGGCTCCCATACGTCCGGCGCCCAAACGGCGGCGCCCAAATGACCTGCTCCATAGCCTGGGATGCATTGGCGGCTTTTATTCTGCCCTTTGACGACAATCAGCGTTATTGGCTATCAGACGATTAATCGATTAACGTTGTGGTTGTATGTGTGTTCGTAGCCGGCTACGTGTTGTCAGCCACAACGTGGTCGGGACATAGAACAGATAGCAACTGGCATTCTGCATTCACAACTGTATAGAGGTAAGTGTCTGGCGAAACTACTGATCGTCATTTAATGGTCGTAGCAATCGCCCAGTGTTTGCGCTCACGCTCATTTGTACGCGAAATCGCTATGGCGCGGGCGATTTCGTATAGGCCTACATCGCAACGTAGTGTCTGTCTGTCGTTTTTGTGTGACCCTGTTTAATCGTTTGACGGATTGACATACCATTTGGCAGGTACACTCAGTGGCTTCTATCTCTATACCTGGTGGACGTAGCTTGCGCACAGTGAAAAATAGGGGGGGAAGTTTTGATAAGGTTGTAGATCAAAACTTGCCCTCCTATTTTTACTGGGTAAAATACACCCTTAACAAAACTTTCTACTTAGAGGGGAAAGAAGCCCAAAATGGAGGGAGAAACCAGAAAATGAGGGGAAACCTCAGCCCAAAACTGGGGGAAAGTTGCGCCCGATTTTGATTCCAGATTTGGGGGCATTTATTTGGATCTAAACACTGTGTTATATGGGGTCCTGACCTCCAGAGGAAAAGGAAATTTGCGGGTTAAACCCCCAACCACAACTTACAATTGCAAATTGTTGCAATCTCTGCAGATAGAAAGGAAACGATTTTGCTTGATACTAAATCAGTTTGGTTATTTGTTTGTAACAAACCCGTTTTAACGTTACATGTAGCCTATTTTAGGTCAGTAGGGGCCTACACAAAAGTAAACTTTTGGACTGTCAATCAACTACGTCGAAAGTGTACATTATTTTTTTGGTTTAAGCCATTGCAAGAAAAGTTACGTTTGGTTTTGAAAAATCCCAGAGTTGTCTTGTGGTGAATAGCCATGTTAAATCATTGTTTTATCCGCAAGTTAGCATTTAACTTAGTTAGTTAATGACGCTATGTGTGAGTGCATAGTGGTTTAGGTGCAGTGTGCACTGTGCAGTATCAAAATGCACGATATACATGCAGCTGATTGATTAATTAAGCTAATGTCTTCTTAGTATTAAATGCAAAATAGCTGCGTGTTTTGTTTTGTTTGCTATGTGTTGCATGTTCAATTGTGTGCATGGTGCTTGTGGTGTTGCGTGATCATAACGTTAAGATAATAATTTCCATTATCTCAATCTTTAAAGCGGCACTTACAGGTGTCATTGTAGCCGTTGTGAACTTGTGACTTTTAAGTCACACTGTAGTCACACTGTTTGTATTGCTCATTTTATGTGTGTTCTTCAATGTTTGTATTCTGGAGTAAATTGTTGATAATGCTGATGATGATGTTTTACCTTGCTGATGTTTCAGGAGTAACTGAAATCAGGATGCTTACAAACGAGTTCGAAGATTTCATCTGCTTCTTCTGCGAAGAGCACTTCAACGAGAAGCAGCATCTTATCCGTCACCAAGATACATGCAGTATGCGATTATCTGGCTTTCAGACACTGTTTACGGATTTGAAGGTCCCACAGCAGCAAGAACCTCGAGCGCCCGACGATAGTCGATCAGCAAAGCGTGGTTTCTTGGAACATTTTGGCGTCATAACCACAGGACGAGCTGAAGCGCTTTGTAGAAAAAACACAGGAGAGCAAGTGCTATGCGACGTCATAGTAATCGATGATAGTGACGAGGATGACACCGAAATGGAATTGCAACATCATCCTCGCCCAATGTCTCCAAGAAGCTTAATTTTGCCCGAAAGCAGGCCTACTAATTTCAGACGCAGCACCAGCTTTGAAAGGAAGAATGCTGTAGTTCTGAAGAGAAGCGGCGACACCGTTTCAGCGTCACGCAATGCAGAAAAACTTCTAAGAATTGATGTTTGTTCTCCTCTCGGACAACGATTGAGGGACCACCTAGACATGTTCAGCAGACCTAAGTCTGAACCGCAGGAAGATGAGAAAAAAAGACCGTTGAACAACAAGAGCGGTCTTCGAAATTGCCAGTCGTCGTCGTCGTTTAACGATAAGTTGCGACAACTAAAAGACTATCAGATTACGTTCCGACCGAGCCGACAACAGTGCTCATACTCTCATGCGTTCAAGTTCACGACCCAGCAACGGAAAGAATTTTGTCAGGCGTTCGACTGCGGTCTTAGCGTACGAGCAAGGCGCTTGCTGAGAAAGATGAAGCCATGTCGAGTGCAAGTTCCTAAATTATCGCCCAAATCATACCGTTTATGTATGCCTGAGTGGGAACTGACGGCAAATCAAAACAGAGTACATCTTTCGATTCACAAATCTGTTGTGTCACTGGATAAATATGATAGTCTGGCCAAAGAAATCATGTTAAATGCTGATCGTAACCATTTGAATGGATCTGAAGTTGTCAGCTGTCAAACGATCTCCATGTCTAGTATTTCAACTGAATGCAGTACCCGAGATGATACCACTGCTCTAAGTCTAACACCAGAGAACAGTCAGTGTTGTTTTGATAGTCAAGCGTCTGCAGCAGAAAGTCATGCCTCTGCACTAACTGCAGATGGGATCAGTTCAGAGTTTAGTCAGCAGTCAGCACAACTTAGTTCTACTGAAGATGCTGCAGATAACCGTTCGACTGACGAGTCTGACAGTCGGTTAGTCAGCAATGAAAGTGTTTTTAAGGACAAGAGTAGCACAAATTCTGATAATTCTGGCGCCTGTAGTACATCGATCGATAGTTCTGATTGTCCTGACTTATTAGCCCTGACAACTGCAACCTCGAATGCTGGACTTCTTTGTAGTCCATCTGTGAACACCGTGAAAGTGCAAACTGCTGACAAGGACTGTCAGACAGCAGACTGTGCTACGGACTGTGGTGCTGAAGAGTCGCTGAGGTCGAAGCTGAACAAATCGAGTTGGTCAATGAGCGATGATCTTCCGGCACTATCTTTTCTGTGTAACATTTGCAGAGATATTGTCAACTGTGACAGCGACTCCAAGTCGCTGATTTTTAACCACTACGCTGGTCACGGTATAACGAACATTGATCTGTTGGACGACACGACAGCGAGTGGCGAGAAAGTAATAAAGCTTATCGAAATTACCGATGTGAAGGCGAACACTGCTATAGCAACTCCCACTCAAGCAAGCAGCGTGTCGATCGTTGCTGATCAGAAGAGCCCAAGCAAGTCGATTTTGGTGCAGCCTTCTCGTTTACAAGATCTTAAACTTGGCGTCAGCAATACTGCGTTGGCTGCTGAGAAGAAACGTCGAAGAGTATCGTGGGCCGACGAAATATGCAGTGACGTAACTCAATGTGTGCCGTCACCAGTCTATCTTGACGCGGCGCAACAGGACGCGACGATAGGTTTATCTGAAGAGCAGTCGACTTCATGTCCAAGTCCAGAGGTACTGAATGGTAGTGAAGTTTCTGCGTTATACAGCAATAACGCCGTGTTCATTCCTCCAGCATCAGTTGCACTCAGTGCAGAGCTGAGTGTGACTGGGAGTAATTGGTCTTCCGCCGCAGCAGCTGGTGAAAGTATCTCATGCTCTTTACCAGTAACTAGCACGGTGTCGAATGCTATTCCATGTCCTAATCTTGTCAAAACGTCGTCTGATCGTGCAAGAAGTTTTTGGTCGAACAGTCTTGAAAGAATAACCGACTTCAGAAAAGAACATCGAAATCCATCACTTAGGCCAGTTTCGACAGCATTGACCACGAAGAAGCGGGCAGCAAATGACATGTTGCTTGCCACGTCGGTGCTTGTTGGAGCAAGGGACGGCATTGGTCGTTCACGAAGATCGCTACCATTGTCCGTGTACACGTCATCGGGACAACCGACGCTTGCCAGAGACAACTCGTATACGCCGGTGACGTCACGAACGAGAAACCTTACGCCTACGTTGAACACTTGTCGTCAGTCTTATTGGCAAAAGACAAACGTCATATGTATTGACTAGTTACAATTACTGTTCTGGACCATTGCAATTTCTGCAGCTGTGGTATCACCTCGCGAGCTTTCGGGAGCAAGAGGAGCGAAAACGAACATTACGTTTATATGTTCTAGTGGTCACCAAACATTTCACAAAACATACCAATTTAGTCGTATAATTATCGTATAGGTCTAGACTAATTTGATCATTTGATTTTTCTTCCGTACCGTGTATATTATTCATACAAAATGAAATTGGGCAGTTTGCTTTTTCAACTTTCTATCGCACAACTGGTTTTCGTTACCAAAGTGATGCAGGTACCGGTAGCCTACCTACCTTTCAAAATGGGGGCGTGACATTTTTTTCTAATTTCATGCTTACTATCATCGTTGTTGGCCTACATGTTACCCAGCGTATGGCTGAGACGTTGACTGTCATGTGTTAGAAATGAGTGACGCCGTCACTGTTGCTGGTTTTATTACAAAGAGGTCAGGCGCTAGTGCTATCCCAGCCACCGCTATCCCACTGTTTCACAGTATTGCACCAGTTCTTGCATTGTTTTCATCTCCCCCCATAGGACGGCTGAACTGCTGTGTAGCATTTGTGTAGGCCTGATTTCATTTCATTTTACGATTGTCTTGTCGCTTCATTTTGTAAAGTTCAATCGTCAGAGTTATTAAGCGACGCTGACTGCTGGTGATTATTATTAGTATTTTTTTGCACCCGCTAGCGTAGTGGCCGGAGGCATTATGTTTCCAGAGTGTTTGCACGTCCGTGCATGGTAAGTTCCGAACAAACATTGTTAGCAAGATATCTTGGGTATTTGTTTACGTGTTTGTGGATGAGCGCTGTCTTCAGTGTTATCAAGTTTAGCCTACGTGAATTTATTTTACGCCTATGCGAATTTCGCGTTAGCAATCTTTGTTCACTTCCTTCGTCTGTATGTGCTAGATTTATTATAGCCTGATGTAATTGCATTACTCGCATATATATGGTTTGCATATTAATTAATTACATAAATTACATATTTACAATAAAGTTGTATTTGTTCAGGTGCTTGCGAATGTAATTATGCGTTGTATATTTATAAGTCTTGCTGTTATAGACAACTTTGTTGACTGAGATACATCTGTGATTAACCCGCAAGTTTCCGCAACTTATCTGTGTTAGCGTTTGGACTGTGGACTTTTTGTACCACCTAAACACATACAATTTCTGTTTTAATTCTCTAAACTAAACCTACTGGATATAAAAAAGAACTACTAAACTACTAAATACATTTTATCAAACCCATCACGCCAGAATTAACACCATTAACAGTAGTATATTTATATCTTCTAGATAAATAATTCCTGAACCAGTCTAGTGCTACTCCACGAATGCCATAGTTATGTAATTTATGCAACAATATATCATGACCTACAGTATCAAACACTTTCTGTAAGTCTAGATAAATACCAATCACCTTAGTGTGTTTGTCAAGATTTTCATACAATTTGTCAACAACATCAATTAATGCTAAAGTTATGGAGTGGTTATGTCTGAATCCAAACTGGTAATCAAAGAGAACATTATTGATTTTTAAGTAGCTATATAATCTGCTTTTCATAATTCTTTTCTAAAAGTTTATCAAAAATACTCAACAGAGATATTGGTCTATAATTACATGCTAATTTCTTCTCACCTTTTTTATATATAGCTCCTACTTTAGCTAATTTTAATTGATCTGGTACTATTCCATTACTTAAAGACAAGTTAAAAATGTACAATAAAGGTGTACAAATATTAGCAAATACTGCTTTAACGAGTTTAGGTCCAATATTGTCTGGACCTGCGGATTTTGAGGTGTTTAGATTTGCAATTAATCGGCTTAATTCCTCAAGATACTGGATAAACAAGTATACTGTTTTTACTAGGGCTATCAAAATAGTTCTTAAATGAGATAAATGAATTAGGTGAATTATTTTGCAATTTTTTGGGCAGGCTTCCTCCAACAGTGGCAAAATATTTATTTAATACATTAGACATCAATAAATTATCAGCTATGTTTTCCCCATTATCACTCAGTTCAGTTATACCTTTATTTTCTTTCGTAGTACTTAGTGAACAGGCTTGGTTCAAGTTCCTCCATATTTGTTTCATATTGTATTTCCTGAAGTTAAGTTACATGAACATGCACAAGAAGTTCATTGTCAGAAATATACAAATCTTTTACTCCACTTCAAGTCGAAAACAAAACGACATGCGCGTGCAGTTGACACGAAACGAAACACGACAGATAGGCTAGTGGCCTAATCATGCTGCACAGTAATTAGGTCCACTACATATATTAGGCCTATATAATAACAGAGAATTATTATATTAAATGCGACGAACGCTGCAGCTGAACACAGATGCCACTATCATCTCTGCATCACAACCGTATAGGCCTAAGCTAACACTACAAAAAGCCTACAATCGCATGTTCAGTCACTTGAATTTGCTTTCGCCTTGTCGGCCGTATAAATCTAGCCATAAACTTACTGCCTAACTGCCTATTGGATATAACAAATTCTTAGGCCTTATCTTGTAAGTCATAACTGTCAGTCAAAAATGACAGATAGATTACTTGCTGCCCCATATGCCTCAATCTAGCCTACATAGGGCCTAATCGGCATAATGGCGAACTAACCACCATGTCCTTACTATGAGCTTGAAACTACTCGTATCTATCCTGCAAGATTATCAGGCCGCTGTCAAAACTAGCAGAAAGTAAAACGTACACAAAAAATAATTCAGTATATAGACCTATATTTGCTCCAAATGTCGACTAACCAGGCCTCATTGTTGAGCGTTAGGCCTAATGGGCTCCTTGAAATCGGGTCATACACTGAATCACTCATATGAGTGTAAAGCCTACACTTCAAGTTCAAAGTAGATCCTATAATAACATACAGTAACAACTTAATGGACAACCTAGTTAAACTTAAGTGCTCCGAAGCGATAACGGTGATTGAAGTTGACATAGATTTGCGCTGCATTGCAGTATGGGCTATTAGGCCTATTAATTGTCATAGAGCAATAAAAAAAAATTATAAACGCAGATCGGTGGCTATACAGTCGACTCGAGGCGACTGCTTGTCGATGTCGCTGCACAGCAACTAAGAGACTCCTCGCCAGAATCCTTGCAAACCACAACTTCGATCGTCTTCGTCGTCACGTCAAGCAGAAGACGTTAATCTGGCTGCCATCATTCTGTGAATCTGCGATACTCGCTGCACCAGGATGTCGGGTGGTTCGTTACGACTGACAGCGCGTGTGTCGGTGTCGGACTGTGCAAGAGTACATAATGAAAGTTCCCGGCCCGTGCTGAGGTCGGTGTCGGTCATTGGATGTCGCTGTCGTCGCCGACTAGGAGCACAGTGACGGCAAATGTCAACGCAGTCAACAGAGCGACGCTCAAGACGGTCGGATGCGTCAGACCACACGCACGCCCACAGTCAGACGAATCTTCCTGCACAACGCAACACAACACAATGAGCATAATTCGCTGCAGCTTATGACCTAGACTAAAGTAATGTCTGTTATCACTCAGGATTTTTAGCAGTGACTCGTATTCATGGCTTAAAAGCAAAGCATTCTTAATCAAACTAGCTTAATAATTAGCTTACGAGAATTACATAGCTAGGCCTTGTCGTAACCATACACATAGTAAGCCTACTGTATAGCCAACGCTTTGTGTGGCGTCAAGAGGTGCCCCACGTAGATATAGATTAATTGTGTCTAAATGCTGAGGTGATAATATGCCTGTGTAGAGGCATGATATTCGGACTTCCGAGCCCACCCATCTTGAAATTTAGAGTCCACGTTCCGCTGTTGCATCAATTTCAAATTAACTGAACATTCATGCAGTACAGCTTGTGTCGTTTAAGTTTGATTATGCTAATAATATTATAGTGCATTATTCGTGAGAAATTACTGGATTCAGTGTAACTTGCACAACTCAGTCTTTTTCGTACGACCTCGTAGGCCTATAGGCCTGGTTACAGCTGTTTATGTACTCGGTCGTAGGCTTATCTTTTAACTTTGATTTTAACCCTCGGTAAAAAATAACGATAATAGGCTAACAGAACCAGTACCGATATGAAATAAACTGTTTATTCGTTATACCCCGTTTACACGATCAAGCAATCATCAAGCAAACATCGAGCAATTAGAGCACACGTCGTGCACGTGTATCTTAAGTGCATTTGCTGGATGTTTGCTCGATGATTGCTTGATGTTTACTTGATCGTGTAAACGGGGTATTAGAGTCATCAAACTCTGTCACAAGCGAATTCACAGAAAGACAATGTTGCTGGTGTACACACGTCGGGATGGTGGGCAAAGCAGAGGTCGGGTCGCTTGCGGTAGATGTCTTGCTGAAGTTTCTCACACGTCTCCGTTTCGTTCTGTGCTGCCGGACTAACAGTCAACGAAATCAACGTGAAATAGTCCCTTACCTCAACAAATTATAAATTAGCCTACTGTTGCACATTTTCAAACCGGTCCAAAGTAGGCAAAATAAAGGGGAAAATATACCCATCAAAATTTACACATAAAGAACCGATGTGTCCTAGCGGGTTGGCCGTATTTAATTTTAATAGCAACTTTATTTCGCCTTTAGGCAGCACGCAGCAGTAAGCTAGACAGAATATAATTAACAGCAATAATCGCGGCCGCCTACCTATCATCCTAATTTTTAAAAAACTCGCTATATTTTTGCGCGTCTCGGGGAAGGGGTCTAGACCCCCAGAGTAGGACTCGTCCCGTCGGCCAGCTACGCCACTGATAGCCAAAGAGACTGAACCCTGATTAGGCAACCGATAGGCCTACTTCTGACTCGACTCCCAGGCCTACATGGGCTGGAATGCGACATTGCCAAACAGGGTATGACGGTAACAAAGCAATTAAAGGATATGAGAGAGCTCGGTTGGTTCAGGGTTGACTGTGACGCCGGGACAGTAGCACGTCGCGTCGACAGCCAGTAACATCAGGTTTGTCTTTGGCACGTGATGAATGCTGTACGATCTGATGACAAACACCGATCAACTCACTTTATCGTAAAGGTAAAGGTAAAGGTAAAGGCCAACACTTGCCACAGCACTTCTTACCGTTGCTCAGAAGTGATTTACAATCTCCGAAGTGACAGCTGATCGGCATGAGCTAATGATACCGCAGCGCAGTAAGCGGCCGTCCATTGCCCGCGATAACGAACAACTGGACCAGCGGTTTGCAGCTAGCAGACATACCACCGCCCCAATCAGCCACAATAGGACTTCATCCGTAGCCCGTAAGTCGCTACTCATTTCCCGTCCCACCGAGGGTAGGAGGCTGAGTTGGCCCGAGCATACCGTAGGTTAGCAACTTGCTCAAGATTGTTTGCAAATGACGGCAGTGAAGAATCGAACCGCAACCTGAAATTTACGAGTCGACACTAACCACTAGACATTTGCACGTATACAGACAGGTAGGTGTAAACAACTTGCCCAAGGTTGTTACTTGGTAGTGCACCGGCTGGGAATTGAACCGTGGACCTTTCGGTTTCGTATCCAACGCCCTAACCACTGAGCCACCAAGCCACCGTCTGTATGATTAATTACTTACACACGTCTGTCTAACAATGTCATAGAACTCTTGATCCTCGATTAACCTCTCTACGTGAGAACTAGAAATGAAGTGAATAAAAACTAGAAACAATAAATCAATGCTGTCTGACTGAATAAAAAAAACCAGAACAACAATTAACAAGAAGCCCAGCTTACGCTAGGAAAAACCGACCGTACCGCCTAATCGCCTATGTTCGAAGGCCAGCGTCCGACTTGTGGTCGCGAAGAGAAAACAATTACCCTGAGATGACTGCAATCCATAAACGCTACGCCTACGCTACTCCGGAACGCTACAATCAACGCTGGTATAACACGTATCACGCGCGATCATCTAGCCTAGCGTTATGTCGTATTAATTCAGTCTGTTTGGAGGAATAGGAAGGAGTTGTAGGGGGTCGGGCAACCGTATTTACTTGTTCAGACAGTTTTTTTGGTAAAACGTACCGTTTAGCCACAATACATGCGTTACAGACAGACAGCGGAACGACAGACGGACACAGTTTTGCGCGAAAGGCACGACCGTTAGTTTGATCAGCCAAAAACCAATGTCATCAAGAACGTTTGGAGTATAATGCTTCTACTCAAAAGGCCCTTCTGAATCTTTTGCCCGTCAGATTATAACGCTTCGTTTTCCAGAAATTACGTCAAACGAAAACGGTATAGGCCCTATGCATTGCATGTACACTGTTATATGTGTTCTTTATATGTTGTTCATGTTGTTGAGAAAACAAATTCATTTATTTATTTCATTCGTACTTGGTACAGTGGTCGGCGCAGTGTGGTACGACGCCCCAGGCAGGCAGACGCATCAGGTCAGCGGCGTAATGACTGTACAGCTTCGTGCACGGTCGCTGTCCGATGACACGCGGCCCGTGACGACGTCGCAGGTCTTCCAGCCAGGCGCGCACACGCTGGTTCATTCCCGGACCCTTCGGACCCTCGTTCATCATTGAGCGCAGCTCGTTAATCCACTGACGGATCTACAACGGCAACAGATTGTCATAAACTGCCACGATCTGCGGTAGAAGAGCTAAGAACATCTATACAGTCATTACAGACACAGACAGTCATTGCACGGAACGGTTAGACACGACAGAAAGGACAAGTGAATTAATGGATAAAGTTGGCGGGAAGCTAAGCCTACACTTCTGCTTTAGCTCCCCTCCCCTTTTATCTCAAAGGTAAGCCTTAGCCTACTACACCTTCATATCAAACCTCAGCGCGGTAACCTCTTGCGGTAAACTGAAAACTGCAGAAAGTTTGAAGTGTCATGTTTTTGCATGACCTTTTCATAACGCGTCCGTTAGATTGTAACAGGAACGGCACAAAAAGTTCATCAGAACGTGCTATTTTTAGAGACAAAATTCAAAATTTTCCAGGGAGGCTGTTTGATTATTTTGCTCCCCGCCACCTCGTACTCACCACTTTAAGCACTAAAACACGTGCACGTATCATGCGCAGCGATAACAATGCGCCGTGCAATGACAAAATGACAAAAAATAAAACATTGCGCTACTTCATAACAGAGACGTAGGCTGTAGGCAGAAAAATTAGGATAACCTGTTCCTCGGTGCCGAACTCATACATGAAACTGAAGTCGGGTTCGGCGTAAATCTCGTCGTATTCATCTGTCTCCATCGCCGTCTCATTGGCTAGCACATCAGAATAACCTGCACACATTGCGCATGCGCAGCGCCATAGGTTGAAGTCTTATAAAAAAGCAAATTTTCACTATGACTTGTTGACCTAAATGCACTTGAAGAGTAAGAATAAGTCACCAAAAACATTAACTTCAATCATAATGTCACAAAAGTAAAATTCATTCATTTATTCCAATGGCAGCTCAAAGCCCTTGAGAAAAAACACAAAACTACAATAGGCTAAACACGCCGTGTAGGCTACTAAAAACAGGGCGATGATTTTTACCAGGCCTGGCACACCAGGAATAAATTTTGCAATAAAAAGACCTTTATACGAGTAAATTCCACCACTAGGCCTATACACAAAACGAGGCATAGCGCCTAGTTTTACTACACTATCACGTAAATTATCAAATGATGGAATAGGCTGATGAACCATCTTTTCTACAGCAAATCACTGCTGAGTGTGCTGATGAAAGAAATTTGATAGTTGAACACAATAGGTCTATAAAATAAACATACGAATGCTGATGGCTTGATCGCTCAATATACTGTTTTCCGAATATTAGGCGAAAATTAGTTCTATACAGGTTAGATATAATAATGTTTTTAAAAAGCAACAAAATTAGTTTTTTTATTCTTGCACGTATGAGAGCGGATAAAACTCGTAAAAACGAAGCACTTTACCGTAGTAATCAAACGATGCAACGGACCGCCACCAGCCAGTGAGAAACATTGGTACATTTGTGAGCATTCTGCATCCACAAAAGCAAAAGCAACAACACAAGAACATTTAAGATTTACTGTTAAAGTACTACAAAAACATTAAGTGAGACTAAAATGTCACCAGAGCAGATTTATTTCAATGCATTCATATGCTAATTCATACAAAATCTGTAGCCTAATTTTTTTTAAAATTACGGAAGCGTTATTGAACAAAAGTGACAGTTCCACTGCAAAACGTGGTCGACTTAAAAACGCGTCTAATTTATTGGCAGACAAGCTCATTGGCAATATTTACAAAGGACGTCAAAGAAAAAGTTTTTGTTTCATTCAAGAAGTGCAAACAACATCTGATCGTAAAGTTAATTGCCGTATTTCGTCTCGCATAAACCATAGACCTAAGACCTAATTATAAACAGTTTCAAAATCGTAGAATATCGGAGGTTTTTAAAATTCACTTTATTTATTCATAGTTAGTTCGAACATTAAAATCATGAGAACTCACAATGCGATCTGGTTTATGGCGTACGTAAGGGCAGAAAACAGTGCACGTGCAGGCTGAAACCACATCACGCAAATATCGCATATTACAAATCAATGTCGTAGTATTAAATAAAAAGGTCAAGGCCTCAAAGTGCGCACCTTTTCGATAAAACACGTAACAAATTCGATGTTCAATAGAACCACTCAAGTAACATACGGTCCTTAGCTTACATAGTCCCCCGCTGTTCAAAGTCGAACAACCTAAAGAATAACCTTAACAAGATATTTTTATACTTTTATAACTTGCGTTTACTAGTCATCTGTCGTTCCACTTGTAGATGTAAAAACCACTGGAAATATTTAGAAATAAACAGCTAGAAACTAACTCGCCGAGTACAGCAGAACACGAAAAGCCATAAAGATAAAAATAATCAACATACACAGTAAACCTTACTGTGGAGAATAGAGATTCAGCGTTGGACCCGGGTTTGCTCATGATGTCACATATGGCCTGGCGATCCGGAACTTCAAGTCTAACACACGGCAACAGAACAATAACATTACAACCGATTAAGTCAACAAGAAAAATTGAAGAAATGTTAGGGAAAACGATGTCAGCACCCAGCAGCCTACTGGAAATTTCGGCCTGTCCACTGTCAGTGAACGAATTACTGCTATTATTTTATTAGTAAGTATTTTATTAGAAAATGTTCCCCATCATGAAAATAAATTCGAAAATAAAAGCAATCCGTTTATTACCAAATGCACACAAAGTAACCCGACATGTACGAGTCATGAAATGTCTGTTGCAATAAACCCGATAGCTGTGGTCTATTTAATTGGGATTAACTACGAAAAGTTGGTGGCGTGGTGTAGTGGTAACGCGTTTGATCCGATCAACGAAGTTACTGTACGCCGGGCCCGGTTAACACTGTGATAAGTGACTGCCTGTGGACAGGTAAACCATCTCGGTATGTAACCAGCCGCCTAGGTCAACTCAGCTTTCCATCCCTCCGGGGTTGGTAAATCGAGTACCGGCCTATCTAGCTGGGGTTGAGGCGGGGCGCGTTCACCTGTGTTGGGTGGCAGGTAACACTGTGGGATCCCATGCGGCAGGTGACGCTCCGTAGCTCTGAAATGGACTTCCATTAAGAGCTATAAGCCTATAACATCACCACCACCTTTAAGTAGCTTCTATTCCTATACCTGATAGACGCAGCTTGCGCCTAATGAAAAATAGAGAGAAAAGTTTTGTTAAGGGTGTAGATCAAACCCTCCTCCTTTCGCTGGACAATCTACACTTTTATTTCTACATCATTAGCAATACTACCCGCTAAAGAGGAAAAGGAGGCTAAAGGGAGGGAATATCCAAAAGAAAAGGAAAATTGAGCTTAACTTGGGAGGAAGTTGCGCCCGATATCGATTCCAGATTTGGGGAAAACAGAAGCCACTGGTTAAACGGCAACCAAAAGTACGCAGATTAAAGCAAAGTATCAATTGATAGTATTATGAGACAGTGACTAACAGATAAACACCAAATACCTTTTAAATATGCCTTTGTCGTTATTCGGCGAGGAATAGAACGGACTGCTGTCATCACTGATTGTCAACTTACGCATTATGTCACCACTACCTTCAAACTGACCGTACAGCTGTCCGATCTGAAACACATTTACACATCAGCCGCAAAACTAAGGTTATGTAATCACTAAATGATTCGGCAATTGTCATAATGAATTGGTGATAATCAGCAAGAGAACGATTAAATCAGCTGACGGACAAGTAGTTGTCGACGTGCTTCCAAACAGACAAGGGAACAGTGGGAGTATTTTAGACTATATTGTCCAACAGCGCAGACACAGATGAATTTCTACATTGTTTCTCATTATCAGTTCTCTGGAAACGACATTTTCTGGCGGGGCAGTCGTAGTCTATACTAGGACACGGGCAACAGGAGAAAACACAACGACCCTACGAATTTTAGAACTTAGCGGTTAGCGTGATACCATCAGTACTACACGCGCAGCTTTTACGATACTTTGATATAAATAACCTACTACACATGTCTTCACTTGTTAAAGTGCATCAGTGCAAACATATATAAATACAGAGAACTAGGTTTATTAGTCTACAGATTTTGGCCTTACGTTGGTGGCTCTGGACCACTTGAGTCCTGACCAGTTAGTAGAGAGTAATACAGCGGTTCTAGCACAGCATCTTTATAATGGAGAGGGGTTTTTGTCAGCGCCCACAGTCACTGGCGCTACAGTGCAAGGGGTTTTGTCCAAAGCGGTAGTTTGTTGGTTCTGATGCGTATTCTTTTTACAATAGTGGGGTTTTCCAGTTAATGGTCGCTTGTCCCGAACATATTGAATTAATCTTTGTCAGTGGCGTATTTAGGATTTGGCAAAGGGGGCATGGCGAGCGCGCAGAGCGCGAGCCTATGACGGGGGTAAAAGGTAAAGGTAAAGGTAAAGGTTGTCAATTTGTATAGCGCATCATCGCGAGCATGCGCACGCTCCTAATGCGCTTTCGTCACTAACCAGAGCCGCCTGCCGCACGGCCACCGTGTGCAGCCTGCAGACACAGGCTGGCGCAGCGGCCGGCTAGGCAATCCCAGTCAGCTGTACCAAGGTCCCCACCGTAAGCCGCAAATTCGCCCATTTTTTCTGGGGGTCTGGGAGCAGAGCCCCCAGCGGGATCCAGGGGCAGAGCCCTTGGTCGGGGGGTCAGGAGGGCGAAGCCCCCCTGAAGCTGAAACACTTTTTGCTTTTGAACGTTCAATAGAAGCCGCAAATTCGCCCACTTTTTCTGAAATTTGCTGGAAAACGGCAAAAAACGTACCTTTTCATATAAAGTCGCCTGTAAAAAATTTTCATGGTCGGGCCAAAGGGGGAGGGGCATCGCACCGTGCCCCCTCCTAAATACGCCACTGATCTTTGTGCATAAACATTTAATTTTTTCTGATAATTCAATGCACAGTCTGCTAAAGTGTGGCTGCTAGCGTACCCTAACGTTTCCGTTATCATTCCCTGCGACTTATAAAATTGTGAGGTGTGGAAACTCTTTAGAGTAAAAATTGGAAGTGGAAAATTATGACATTTTAACCACTTATTGTCTTCGTCGTATCATTACCTCGCCGGGAGTTTCTGATAGCACGACGTATCCGTTGTTGTCGAGTAGATAACAATCGATCTCCTGCAAACAGCCAAGTACACTTGTCAACTTCGTTATTTTACTTAACTGAACATGAAAGCACATAAAAAATTAAAAATCTACAAATTTAGCAGAGTCAAACACACGCCACACGTAAAATAAGACATCTGCACAGCTTTTTTAATTTTTACTCCTCGCGCGCTACGTTCCTAACGTAGCGAAGGAGAGTACATGTATATGAAATATCAGTGTAATGTTGAGGACCGACCGACCGACGACCGTTCCTGGAAGAGCCTTGGTGGAAAAAGTTTAAATGGCCGTATCTCCATAACGGTGCCATATAGACGAGGAGACAATCTATATAATAATTGACAGTTACGACCGCCAATAACTTTTTAACGGCACGTCATACGGCCGCAAAATTTTGCAAGCAGATTCGTGTCGTACGTGACCGGGACATGGGCTAGGTGAAATGTCGCTAAAGAATCGTCCGTTTGAGAAAATTGCACTTTTTGCAAAAAAGTGTTTCTACCGTTGCAGCGAGACCAATAACGATTTCGATGCCAATCACTATTAGTATAATATTAGACTGGTTTCAAATAGACGCCGGGTCTCTAATAAAAGTTGAAAGGAAGAAAAAAGCACTTAGAAGAATACAGGAGAAAATAATGCGCAAGATGAATACATTAGATTGGCCACAATCTAATATTGTTTCTTGTTACACGTTTATAATTAAGGCCTCGCGGAACACAATACTTTACGGAACCGATAATGCTCAGTGGGGCGAGATTTCTTTCACACATTGTTGAAGGCTCAGTCGGTGGTCACTCGATTTAAGTGTACGGCACACTATAGGCTACCCACTCGGCTGTTAACCTATGCGTTTTAAAAGCACCCCAAGTTGAATCGGCTTGTAATTTTTTTTTCTTCGAATTAAAGTAACCTGTTGTCAGCAAATTTGTGGGAAGACGTCCACGCTTTTATCCATCAGAGCCTAATCGGGTTTAAATCGGGCAATGGTTTCAGCCGAGCAAGTAGGGTCGGTCGAGTAGGCCTATTACCGGACTGGCGCAGGTCAGGTTGCAGGCGGCCGTGGTGAAGTCGGGTGGACAGAGTCGGGTCGCGTTAACGAAGAACTCACGGAACTTGAGGTAGTTCATCTGCAGGCCGACGACCGCTGCTACAGCGTCATGTCCGTCCTCAGTGACCATCAGCGGCGTGCTACCGGTCACCAAGGTCCGACTCCAATCTATCTTACTGCTACCTATATATATATATATATACACATATGCACCTCACCGGTCACGTTATACGCCATGCTTGTAGCAAACGTAAAAAACAAGAAAGCCCAGCTATCGCTAAGGAAGACTCGCTACAGCTATACAGTTCCTGTTGCAGTATCGACTTTCAAACTCATCCAAGATCGATGATTTTCATCTTATCTCAAAGGGCGTATGCGATTTCCTATTATTGGTGATTAATAGTAACCTTGGCCCTCTCTCGCACCGTTTAGCCACAAGACAATCGACAACGACGCCAAGGACGCCGTGCAGCATAGCTGTAGCGCGTCAAAAATTGGAAAGTTAGTCATGCATTTTTGCGAAAAAAAATTTTCGAATGACATTGACTAAACTGTAGTAATAGGCTGTAGCAAGGCTGCTTTGAGTAGTTTGCTCTTTTTATTAATTTTGAAGCGAATTAAAACTGTACTTATTATGTTCTACACTCAGTGCAATGCAACGGAATACGTCGTAAGTTTATGTACGGTCGTTTGCTTGTGAACTGTATAACACACTTGATTTTGTAATAAATATTTTTAGTTACTGTTATTTTCACACTGACCAAAATAATAACGATGTTGATCTTGATCTTGGTCTAGTATGCTGTACTTGGAACGTCTTCTATATAGGTAGTACCGCGGCGCCACCTTGTGAATGATATAGATGTAACGAGATGATTTACCGTTTTTGAGGGGAACCGAGAAAGTGAAGGCAAACTCTCCAGTCTCAACAGCTCGCTGGTAATACAGCTCTTCAATCGTCGAGCGATGTTCACTGATGAAATCCCTGCACGCACATCACCGGATTATGACCGACATTAATATCGTCAACAACGATGAAAACCAAAATGAAATAATTTCTCATTCACAAAAAATACGAAAATAACAAAAAAGCATTTTAAAACCACACTGTACAGCATTACTGCCGGTTTTAAACGAAAAGCAAATAAATATAATAATTTTAATGAAGCAAAAACGTGACTGATACCGTAAAGAATCAACAAACTGAAAAGTCGGTACTTTAAAATACTCCCTCAACAGTAAAACTAATTTGGTATTTATTTAAATAAGTAAGTCAATAGGAAAATAAGTGCAGTAAGCCGCATTTCTACTCCAAAACGCCAGTTTTCATCATGTCTTCCCACAAATACCACAAAACAAATAATATTTTTTGACTACTTCCACATCACATTCTGCAACTGGTAAACGAAAAACTGCAAAAATATAATACTTCTGGAGGAGGCAGTAATAATAAAAGTCTCTTACGGTTCAATGGGATCTTTGACGAGCGTGAGATAGCGAGTGAGTCCGCCTTTCGTGCCAATAAACACCCGATGGATGCCATTCCTGCGTCAGTCACACAAAACGAAACAGGTTAGTCTCCTGTCTATAAGACTCACAACACACATTTCGGAAATTAAGAATTTTGGGCAAAATTTGAATGAAAGTAAATAAATACGTAACTAGAAAAGCAGTCAGAGACCGCAGACCTCCACCAACGCCATGTCGTTCGCCAGGTGGCATTACCATATGTGGCATATTGGCAGCGGGTTCCCTTATCTGCTAACACACAGGCATATTAACCGCGCGTCTCGTGAGCACTAGCTCAAATTTCCGGATTACCCCCAAAATTGAATCACTTGTAGTTTGTGCCATTCCCGACATTCCTTCAAAATTTCAGAAAGATCCTTCCATAACTTTTTAGTTATCTTGCTAACACATAGACAGACAGACAGACAGACAAACAAAAACCGGCAAAAACATAACCTCCTTGGCGGAGGTAAATAAATAACTAACAAGCATGTGAGACGAATGTGATGTATTATATTTTAACTTAATTTTTAAAAGACTACAATCTAACATTGTATTACCTACACCATTTGCAGCAAATTTAAACCTTTTCTTGCTAATTTTGTTTGCTCAGCCCTTTTAGTCTTTAGTTGTTTGTTTTTGTTAATTTTCTGATACATATATGCGGCTTATAGGCTATGAAAACGACAAAAACTAAAATATGCATACCTACTTAATAACTAATGTAATTAATCGAAATATTAGCGATTAGAGTGTATTAATACTCAAACTTTTAACGTTTGTTAAACTATAAATTTCCGGAGCTGTATAGTTGAATACAACACATTTTATAGAAACGTTTACAAGGTATTTGCAATATTTACCGGCGAAAAGTGGCGCCGTTGGGCGTATCTTGGAAGTTTTCTTTGAGCCAGCCTGACATGGCGCCGCGCGTCGCTTCAGCATCAAACATGAGGCTCTCCAGTAACTCGCGATCACCTGACAAAGCCGTTCGCTAAAGTGTGGAACCTCACAAATACATAAAATTTCTGAAAAGAAAACGAATACCTATGCATTAAACGTCGTATATAACGTTCGGATTTCGCAAGATGGCGTACAAAGCATGCCCTAAGCCACGGAATGTCGCGCTGCATTACACCAAGCGAACTTTCGAATATCGCGCAACACGTCATAAACACACCCTCGCAAGCTAAAAATTGGGCTGTTGTTCGACATTTTCGGGCCTGTGGGGACATCTTTTTGTGAGGCACTTCTTAGGCTGACACCCGAGCATATGAAACATGCCTGAACCGCCCGTGACAACCACCCAGCGGCGAACACATGCAACGCCTTAACAACGAGAAAGTTGAAAGGCTTGAGGTCGACTAAAGGTTTCAATGGTAATCTACCACAGAGCTACGGAGCATCACCTGCCCTATGCGATCACGCAATATTACCTGCCACCAGACACAGGTGAACGCGCTTCGCCGTAAGCCCAGCCAAGCAGGCCGGTACTTGATTTACCTACCCAGGAGGGATAAAAGGCTAAGTTGACTTTGGTGTTACCAATATGGTTTGCCTGTCTGCAAACAGTAACTGCTTGATAGCGACCCAACAGAAAGTGGAACTCACGACCTCTCGATCACAAGTACAACGTCTTAACCGTTACGCCAAAAGCCACAAAGTCGGTACGGGTATTTTTAGCTTCACAGAACGCTCTGGCGGCTACGTTATGTCATACCTGGGCCGTACTAGTTTGCTGGATATAACAATGCAATATGTAGCACACTAAGCGAGAAGCTGCAGGCAACATTTTGTACTTACAGATTTTATCTCGAAGGATTCGGACGTTTTGCCTGCCTCGCGTCAAGTATCGAATCAGCACCTCGACAGGATCCTGCTTCGTTTCATGTGTCAGCAGCTTGCAGTAATTCCTGCACAGAAAAAAAACAAAATCAAGTATAATTTGTATCCAGAGTTTTTATCAACTTTTTGTCTATGCTACAAAGTGGCGTAAGGTCGTGTATAAGAGTATAAAGTTTCCAAAACCAGTCAAAAAAATAACGAAAAGTATTTTGGACTACTCTGTACGAGTATGTAACTCTTGAATTATGCACTAATTTAAATAGACTGACAACGCACAGACTATGCAGCACAGTTATGTATGTTTCAAGAACTACTTAATCAGGGCCGTAGCTACATTTAAGACGAAAAGGCAAGTGCCTCCTCGTTATCAGCCGCTTGCATAAATTGTATCACAAAACAAAAGTTTCAGCTCAGTGAATTTTGAAAACTTTTCAGCTGCTTCTAAGCCTCTCACCAGAAGTATTAATTTGTAGTTAGCAATAGATCCCCAAAGCCGGCTAGCCCTGAGTTTCATGTTCTGGTCAGCATTTTCGTGGTTAAAGTTCCGGCTTAGCCGCGTTTTTTGCGGCAGCGGCGGCTTATCAAAAAATTTTGGCGGCTGGCGGCTGGGGGCCAGCTAAGTCGGAGGTTTAGGGCAGTGACGGATCTGAGAAAAAAAAGGAGTGGACATGCGGTCGCCCCCCTTTAAGCGCTATGCATAAGTAAACACTTCATATGCTTTGCCAAACCGCTAATTAATAAGTTTGTCTATCAAAACAGTAATTAAAATTGTTGCCGCCACATGTTATATTTTAAGGCTAAAATGCACCAAATTCGATTTCGGCTGGACTCCACCCCACACTCAACTGGGGGAGCTCACAGCGCTCCCCAAGCCCCCTAGCTGGATTCAAGGGGTTCCACTTCTAAGCGAAAGGGAAGGGAAAAAGAAAACAAAAAAGGAAAACAAACGAAAAGTGGGGCAGGAAAGAGGGGAAAATGAAAGGAAAAGGAGGAGGAAAGGAGAAAGAGGAATATTCCCCCCTTGGCTGAGACCTAGATCCGCCACTGGCTTAGGGTCTGGTTAGCAAGCGAATAGGCTACAGACAGTTAGAACTAGATAAACATAACAGTTTTCGTCTGCCTATGTAAATCTTTTAGTATAAGATTTAAAGCAGCAATGCTACGCTTGCGTTCTGCGTTGTACTCACCAATATTGTTACATACAAATTGCAAACAAAATTACCATTGCCTGTAGTCAGGTACAGATGAACATAAAAGCATTAAGTGTTTGACTGTCAAGCATATAGGCCCCTATATAAAAAAAACAAAGAGTTTCAGCTAAGTGAATTTTGAAAGCTTTTCAGTTTCTGGGGGGAGGGGTTGCCCACCCCAGGCTCCCCACCGGGGCTCCGCCCCTGGACCCCTCTAGGGGACTCTGTCCCCCAGACCCACTGCGCTGCCTCCTCGTTTTTCACATCCTGGCTATTGCCCTGTTAATAGCACACATTTGCCGCTGGATGTTTATACTGTACCCTAGTCACACCGAGCTGCATACGACTTACGGCGACCGCGGAGACTTCAAATCGCCGACGGTCGCAGCAAGTCGCAGCGTAGTCGTCGTCTTGCGGTCACACCGAAACAAGGATCGCAATGGATTGCAGTGTTTTTGCGAATCGTCCGACTGTACTAGGACTCTACAGCGAGTATACTGCGACTGTACAGCGACTTAAGGAGACCGACTGCGACCGCGTTCGCAGTACGATCGCTCATTGTCGCAGTACGCTCGTTTTGTGGTCGCAGTACGGACCACATAGTCGCAGTGCAGTCGCAGTACACTCGCGCGACCAGAGATCGAGTACAGTAGCAGCGCGACAATGGACGATCGTACTGCGACCACAGTCCGAGCTGTGCGACCGCAGACCGACAGCAGACCGACAGCGGACCGATCGCACTCCGATCGAAAAGTCGTCGCAAGAAATTTTGAGCAGTTCAAAATTCCTCAGCGACCTTCAGCGACCGTATGGCGACCAGTGCGACCGACCACGACCTCACGGCGATCGTACTGGGACCTTACTGCGATCTGTCGCGATTTGGTCCGAAAACTGGAAAACTGGTCGCAGTACGGTCGCAGCCTCGGTGTGACTGAGGTTATCATCGTTTTTCGCGTTATACTTTGACTGTAAGCAACTGCCAAACAGAGGCTTATTTAAACAACGCTGTTTAGTCATTCTCAATTCTATGTAACCGTTAAATCATAGATTAATACTGTATACATAACACTTTACCACGGAGCGATGACAACTTCTTTTGGATTCAGTGACGTCAAATCTGCAAAATTATTACAAATATTTATAGTTAACGCTGTTACGCCTTTTTAGCTGTATCATCATATTAAACTTTTTGAAGTTTCTGTACTATGCTTACTTAAAATAAGACACAAATTCGTAATTAAAAATTATTCATGCAGATTATCTCTGGTTTTCTACGCAGAGAACTAATAAACGATTTCATTTACAACAGCGGAAGCATGATACATGTATAAGCTTGTTGTGCGACTTGTTGTCCGAGAAGTCCTCAACACATCAAATCAAATCAAATCGAAGTAGTGGAGTTTAAGCTAAATCGTAGTTTTCATCAAACGCAGGCGCAAAACGTACGAAACGCAACTGACGTATGTATAGCTGACGCAACGACTGCAATTATCCTTCCGTTTTGACCTTGCCGTCAGCTACCTCAGCTGCGTTTGTTACGTAGTGTGTTGCGTACGCTGCGTCCGTTGCGTTGTGTACTGACCAGCCAGTCGATCGTCGGGCAGTCTCATGCTGGACTCAGAGACATGTCGACGTCCGTCAACGACGTACTGACCGTAGTTGTCTGGTAGTGCTATGCCAAGACTATATACCACAGCAAACACACGACCAGGTACTATACCAGCAGCGTAGCGATTGCGCCTACATCGGTAGGCCTATTTACACCCCAACCCTAAAACAGGCCGATTGAACTTTTCATGAAGTAACAGTGACGTCAGAATTGTTAACAGATTTGAAAACTCCAAACAAACTAACTATGGTAACAAAAATGACAACTGGTGTAGAGTGACTTATTTAGCGCGTAGGCCTACTGGATATCAAATTCCTGATACAAAAATTTTCATACATTCTTAGACAATCCCATATTTACTCTAATAATAACGTTATTATTATTATTATTATTATTAAACAACAGTAGTAATATTATTAAATTTTCATTCATGATAAAGTAGGCATACAATCTCACGTAGCCTAATTATCTCACAGTAATTATCTTACCTGAAAGGTGTGTCAGGTATACTGGTAAAGTAATAATGATACTGCCGCTCTGAAGCTCTTCTCTGAACAAAACAATTGTCAAAACGTGCGTCGATACAAATACAAAATTCTGAGACAACAAAAATGAAACATTATGCACGAAAACACTTTCCATTATATTCAAAGTTGCAAAAATTGCGTTATTATGTAATACTATAAAAATTAGCTATATCGAATGCGAATTACAGATGCTATAAGTTCAGTCAAATTTTTGTTTCTAAATTTCTAACGGTTACTGAAATAATAGTTAATTTAAACGAAGTTTGAAGAAATGCAAACAACAAAAAGCTTACTTTGTTGTCATACTGGACGTTCGCTTTCATTGCAATGTTGCCAGTGTGCCGGTCAATCATGCGCGTTCGTAGCTACAATATTGTAACAACCCATCAGTTACAGACATGCTATAACCGAATTATGATAAACGACCGTTAATATTAAGTACACTGTACAGTGGCTGTTGCTGCGGCTTCTACTAGGCCTACTACTCTTACTAGCATTATTAGGTGAAATCGCAAACGATTCCGGCTATTCCTACACTCTGTATCGTGGTCCGTCGTCTGTCGTCCGTCACACTCGTGTACCATGCTTGAAACCCTTCGACGGATTTGGTACACTTTTGGTGTCCAATAACGCACTGGGTTAGATGGGATCACTACCCCATGGAAAAGGGATTTGGGGGTTAAACCGCGGTAAAGCATGCGATTGTAAATTGCGGCCAAACCGTCAGTCTTATGCTGTCACCTGGCGAATGCAAGCGACGAGCTAATCGGCTTGCAACAGTGATTCCGCCTTTTGCCAAATTACCATGATCCTTGCTATTAAAGTTATTCTTTTTTTCTGCTGCTATTTTTGTTGTTGCTGTCACCTCCAGCAGCGACGCTGTGTGTTTGAAACAGAAAACATCTTTTATACAAAAATGGTTTTATTCTCATAAGTTCAATGGCTTGAACTATGGCCTATTAAAATAATTGCGGAAGAATTAGACTTTTAAGCAGAAATGTAGCAAAGTAATAAACTAGTAGTTGCGGTGTAGTTGGTGTTGTAAAACATTCCAAAGGCTATAAGTTTAGGTCTATATTCGCCTGATTTGTTAGTGATACATACACCGATTTATTGACTGACTAGTAATTTATTTATAAACTGAATATACCTTAGCATGAACGTCGCGAAGTTCAATGTCACTCAAGTCGACGCTGTTAAAGTTGGGCTTCACCGTGTCCTTATTCTGTACATTAAGTCCATGATAAGATCAGGTAAGATATACTCAAACGTCATTCAATGAATCAGTGACAATCGCCAGTTTTACGATAGTCAAAACAGTACAGTGTACATTATACAATATACTAGACGAATAATAGTTGTGATAATAAAATACAGCGATAATAATATATTAGCACAATAAATTTAGTGCAATAACAATAAAATTGACAAAACATTTAATAATAATGACCACGAAAGAAACGATACTGTTGAAAAATAAAAGTAAAATAGACAGATGCTTTATAGTATTAAGTAAGCATATACAAGGGCGCGGCAATGCAGTGTAATCAATAACACAGTGTTATAATGAGCTTTTGTCTAATAATTTATGTATAATTACACTACAGTATTACTAACTTTAAAGGGAAAAAGATAAATCAGAATTGCACCGAGTCTAATAAACTTCACATTTACAGCCTTGTTCACAGCGACCGACTCAACTCAACTCAACACAAATGTTGGTCGCTATGAACAAAATTTACAACACGCAGCAATGGCGACCGTGTCTAACTTTGTTTCGCAAATGTGAGCGCCACTAAAGCAAGTCAATTTCCGTTTTCCAAATATTTCAGTACAGTATGACAAATGGAAATTCTAATACATAATACTACCATCAGCTGAAAATCTATACTAACGCTGTTACTATATTGAAAAATCACAAAGTGTCTCCAAATTGCTACTGGCTGCGTCGCAGGACAAACCCAGCAGTATAAACTGGTACAAACGAAAACGTACCATTGGATCAAATCTCGGGTGAAATATGACGTAACCGTTGTTCGTGATGGCGAACGAATAACCGTTGACTCCGAGCTAAACAGACACGACAACGACGGCACTTTACGATCAGCATCTACCCGAGATTAATGAGATAATTAAAATGTCTGATAAGGTACATGCTAACGAAATATTGGTGCAAAAAGTCAAATCTACGGTAGTAGATTGAAAGTACATGGATGTCACAACCAGGCAGGCAGGAGATAAACAGCACTTAGGTCACACCTCCAAGGCACAGCATCCAGCGTTTGCTAAAATATACCAAAATGTGTAAATATATAATATATAAATATATAAAAAATATATAAATCAAATGTGTAAACTAAAATATCTGCATGCCACCTTATTTCATTGCACAGTAAGTGGAATGTTGTAAAATGGTTTTATGATTTTTTGCAAAAGATTTATAAACAATTAGCGCAGAAACTATAATCAAGTCAGTAGACCTACTCGAAGTAGCATGCAGTGTGGCAGACTTTGCACTACATATAATATCTAACGCTTCTGGGCATTTCAAAACCACTGAGCATTTATTAACTAAGTTATTTAAGTTAGTAGTATACGCTCGCTATATTATACGATAAATCACACGTCTAATGTAATACGGTAGCTAATGAATGTAGACCGAAATACCTTGTACTGTGGAGTCAGTTTTATGATTTCTTTCAGCGGGACGTCTGTGCCCATCACTCCAAGCAGTTTACCAGCACGGGTCTGCATACACGCACATTTATTTTGTAATCATCTATTCCATGCACAATTAGGCATGCACACAACGGTTAGACCATACAGACAGCCGGTTTAATTTGAATACAAGCTAATAATAAGATGTCGAAAATTATTTAGATCAGACGTCGGGCATGCTAAAATCAACAAAAAAATTAGAAGATAATTCATCATTGTTATTTTAACTGCATGAATTATATAAACTACAGCAAGAACAGCGAGACAATAAAAATGCAACAGAAATGAGTCAAAAGCAAAAGCATTCTGCTATTACAAGAGTTTTAGAAAGACAGTGAACGATGAGCAAAATGCAGAAATTTACGAGAAGTTAGAGTTTGCACATTAATTATGAAAGTAGCAGCTACAGAAAGGGACTGTTTAACGTACCGTGTCATTCTTGGTGTCATAAACGGGCTGAGAGACAGTCGTCATTAACTGCAGACCCTGCAACAGTTATACGAAACAACACCGACACAGACAATAATCAAATATAAAAGCAGAGATGTATTCAAATCCAGTATTTTCAAGGCTAAAAATACTAAAAATTAAGTCAGTAAAGTAAGTATGACAATTTTATACTGCGCATTAAAAGACAGTTAATTCTTACCCAAACCGCAATTAACCATAAAAATGCTCAAGTAAACAAAGTTTCAATGTTTCAGGCATGTTATTTTTATGACCAGTTAAACAGTCAAAACATGAAAAACTCAGCACAGCTGCAGAATTACTTCAAGACTAGTGACCAGAGGCCAATGCATCGAGGTCAAGGCCAGGGCCATGATTTTTTTCCTCGAGCTGTCTTTGAGATCGACATAAAGCACTTTATTAGTACAGCAGCGATATTATACTGTCTGAAAAAGCCAAAACCATGACACATTTTCAAGTAAGTTTAACAATCCTGCTTCAACATCAGTATAATTATTTAAGTACAGAAAATCGTCAACCGAATAAAGTAAGTAAAATTCCGGCCAATATAAACGTGAACAAGATTATCTTATATTGCGTGAAATCTCGGAGCTTTAACGTTTCACTGTAAGTAGCCTGCATTTCTGTGCTAAAATAAATTGCAATAAACGAATACATTGTTTTAATTAGATGCTCGCTAAGCTATAAATTAAGCTTATATTACATGTAAAGATCATAACGTCGGTGCTGCCAAGGCAAAGAATGGGAAAGAGAACGAAAGATAGCCTACAATCCCTCGCTTTATATTAATTAAGGTTAAAAAAATAATCAGATAAACTGAGCAAAATTGTATCCGTCCAGTACATTTTTCACCGTCACGATGACTGTTTAGTGTGCTAAGTAACACTACGCGGTCCTACTACGCTCTATGAAACCAGATTTAGCAGAATTCAATTAGGCTGGCGCCGCCATTTCATTTAGATGAAAGCCCCTGTAGCCTAGTCGGCAATGATGCATAATCCACAGAAAAGCCCTCCTTAAGTGACTTACTCATTAGGAGACAAGGTCATACGAACAGTACAAAACACAGCACAAAAGCGTTGTTTTGGGTTCGAAAAGTTCGCTATGATATACTGCTACGGCGTTATCGTGAGAAAATTTTTTACGAACTATCATGTTTTGCCAGAGAAACCGCTGATTAGATGTAGGCCTATCATCCCAAGTCTATAAAACCAACAGCTACATTTTAATCATATTTATTTTATTTATGCGAATAACTAGCGTCAATACAACGATAATATATGTCACACAAGTAAGAAATAAGCCTTTATGGCACGCATTTTTTTACTCGAATCCTGTTGTTTGCTGTGTCAAAAAATGGGCATGCATATACTGTACATCCGGTTTTTCTGATCAACAGACTAAGAGCGCTATCGTGCAGACTTGATCTATTAATCTTTTTAAAAAACCAGCGAACAATATTATTACTTTGCGTGTCATACATAGTGGCACTGATCAGAAGGATATTACTAATAAAAGGAACTTGTTGTGTGGTCAGATTAACAATGTTCTGTGCTATTTTGGCAAACGTGATCCTGTCACTAAACTACTGCTAATGAGATCCTACTGCAGCAGTTTGTATGAGAGTGTGCTGTGGAATTTAACAAACCTGTGCGTGGAAAACGTTTGTGTAGTGTGGAGAAAAGGACTTAGACGCGTGTGGAACGTACCACATCATATACACACATATATCCATCGTGTGGCTCTCTCCCATTGAGAAACGAACTGTCCTGGCGTTTTGTAAATTTTATTCGTAGCTGTCTGACTATTGACAGTGTCAGTGTTCGCTTTGTTGCACGACGTGGTGTTTTCTGCCGTAGAATGTTGTCTCCTGTCGACCGTAATGCTCAGTATTGCTGTTCGCGTTACAATGCGAGTCTGGCTGATCTTACTAGATTACAAAATATTAACATTTGGCATAGGCCTACTGCTCGGGCTGTTGTATCAGACGACACATGGAAAATAATGTGTTTTATTTTACAGTTGCTTTTTATTAAGTGTGTTTTTTATGTTTTAGACTTATTCTCACATGCTGAGCTTGATAGCCTTGCCAGTTTTCTATGTACAAATTGATTTAATTTTTTGGTGTGTGTGTGTGTGTTTCCCTTTTCTTTCCTTTTTAAAATTCTACTAATTTTTTGTATACTACTTTTTATGTGTATTTTCATGTATTTTCGTATGTGTACTGCGTGTACGATTTCATAATAAATAAATAAATAAATACAGCCGACAGGCCAAAAAACAGAATAAAGTACTGATTCACAAACAGAAAATCCTGATCAAGCACACTACACGCATGCGGGAGACTTAGATAATGTGGGTGGAATAATTGCACAAACGCGTGGGCGTAGAGCAAAGAAACGTTTGCGTGGGATTATTGATTAACCGTGCAGATTACCGCTGTAATCCTATTATCCTGTTGATGTTTACGTGAATGCAGTCAGCAGAGAGTCTGTAAGGACCTCACTCGATCATGACTGCAAAACGTGGCTTAGAGATGCTACACCGACTGCCGCGTAGGTTGCCTGTTCATTAATCTACAAGAATGAAGACGGGTCTCATTACTTTGCTATACATGCTGGCGCTAATTAGCGAATCGCATTTTCTACATGCAGGCGCGATATAGACTATACGACAAGAACCATTTCAGTTCAGACTTCAGAATATAATCACCAAACGCTATAGTGCATTTTCTAAAAAGTATGATGCATTTTAATCCCCGACCTACATACAACAGGCCTACATAGCGCAAACGAACTGCAAACGAACTGTGCTTAATTCCACATAACAATCATACACTGTGCATATTAACGTAACGCGTTAAAACAAACAACGAGCATAACATAAAAGCGAAAGAAAACTGATAAAGCAATAAAGCACAGATATACTAGTCTATTTTCGGCAATGCAAAGAAAGAGTACACCACGACGATTAATCATAATAAACGTCACGTGATATCGTTTCATGCAATAGGCTACGTCTGCCGCGTGACCAACGTTTGCATGCATTTTTGATTATTAAATTAAACTAAACCGTAAGCGCTCTACAAAAATGTCTCCCGTACACTAAAACGAATAAACGATTGTAATATTTCTTCAGCCATTGGAGTAGCGTAGCCAAAGGAGGGAGGGACAGGGGGCCCAGCCCCCTACTCCTCCAGAGAAAAAACATAAGCATACGTTTAAACACACGAAATTGGTCAATTTGGTCAGTTTAAAATAATTAAAATCGTTGCCACCAAATCTCATTTTTTAAAAGCTGAAATGCACCAAATTTGATTTCGGCTGGGACACCGCCCCAGACCCCGCTGGAGAGCTCACAACGCTCCCGCAAAACCCCTAGCTAGATTTTAGGGGTCCTACTTCTATGGGACAAGAGGGGAGGAAAAAGGGAAGAACAGAGAAAGGGAGGAAGGGGGTAAAAGGGGAAGGAAAAGATAGGGAAGGGACAAATTGGGAAAGAGAGGGGAGGGAAAAGGAGACGAGGCTCCCAAAATTGAAATTTCTGGCTACGCCACTGAGCCATTGTGCACCGACACTGTAATCACCAATCAGAAATAATCCCTTCAAGGCCTATATTACCTATATTGTTGTTTTCAAAAAGAATCGAGCTAGATTACGATAAAGATTATGCACTGATTGGGTTACTTCGTTTTTAGACCATTCGGGTCAAGCCATGGTTTCAAACTACGTTGTCGTAACGCAAATAGTTTAACTTGCGCGTCGAGTAAATCGTTGTGAACGGTCAGACCACGTTTGTGGACAGTTGACTAATATACCGCTAGCAATAGTAACAGAAATAAACACGACAATAATAATTCTATATGGCAATGTCTTCATAGCAACCTTGGTCGTATCTCTACACTGAAGAGGAGTACGGCATTCTTACCCTTTCTGACGCGCTACAGCTATGCTGTAAGCGTCTTTGGCACGATTGTCGTCGCCTGTCTGTGTGTCGTCGTCTGTAACGGATTTATTGTGGCTAAACGGTAAATCATAAATAAAAACTTATTATACGAATAATTAGTTCTGTGTTTTAGACGTAGGCACGCAAAATTTTAGCTGTTTAGTGCAAGGGAAACATTTTCAAATTTGGGGTTGAATGGATCGTATTATGGACGGTGGTAAAAAATGTGCGTTTTACAACGGGAAACTGGCCATATCTCGGAAACGGTAAGAGATACGGCCAAGGTTACTATTAATCACTAATAGGAAGTGGCATACGTCTTTTCAAATGAAATAGGAATCATGGGCCGCGCCACAAGGGGGCGGGGGCAGGGAAGAGGGCAACTGCTTCCCGTGCCCTTGCCCTTGCCCCACCCAACTGCCCCCAGAAAAAATTTTGATGGTAAATAAAGTGCCCTCTGGGGATTTTATCATGCTAAGATGTAACTTAATAAGGGTCATTCTTGCAACAAAACACAGACATTTGTGAGTTTTTTTGCGTTTTCCCCAGCTTCAAATTCCTAGCGCCGCTAATGATGAGAATCATCGACCTTGAATGGCCTTGAAGGTCAGTACTACAACAGGAACTGTATAGGCTGTAAAGCGTCTTCCCTAGCGACAGCTGGGCTTTCTTGTTTACACAATAGCAGTCTCAAGAAGAGCTATTGCGGAATTTTGCCCGGTTTATTAATTTTAATGAATGCATAACAGCGCGCAGTGCGGCTGCCGACCTTTAGACCAGACCGCTTGGTCCGGCTGTTCGCCCGAATAAGCAACTACATTGACCGTGTTCACTATCGCCATTTTATTGCTACTCAGCGACAAAAATAATGCTTATTTTGCCACCGGCTCACGGAAGGTGGAGGCCCAAGTCGACTTGGGTGGTTAAAAGGTTATACGCTTAAGGAGATAGGAGATGGTGTATAGGCCACGTACGTTGCCCTATCTGCCATTCATGTTCGAATATCAACCCTGCCCGACGTTAACGAAGGTAGTAAATCGGAATCACTATATTTTGAGAATAATTTCAAAATTAAAAGTGTAAAATTGCAAAAAAACACGAGACGCTACACATCCAATGTACGTAACAGAAAGTCACCAGTAATGAAATACCCGACATACTATCAAAGTAAAAACCTACGTGAGTGACACACTATTGAACTAACGTATTTTGTTCTAAACTACTCCTGAAATAGCAGTTCATTTCTACTCGCTAAAGGTCGTGCCGATCGACGGTGCTCTATAGGCGACGACTAGGGACAAACCTGTCCATCTTTCCGGCGGCCAGCAATTGCCGTCTGAGACACTTTTGTCCATCGCGCCGTTCTGTCGCGGTACAAAACCACCGACCGACCGATTGTCGCCAGCGCATCCTTCAGTCGCAAAGTGTGCGCCGGAAAGCAACAGCAGAATAAGTAAAATGCCACAAACACGAAAGTTGCGCACGAAACACACACACCGGTCACGAAAACGCAACAAGCTGATGTCATATTCAAAATATTTCCTGAGCGACAGGTGCGTATTATTATAACTTAAATACAATTTTGCATTAGGACGCGCCGCGATTGCGTGTAAAATAAAACCGGTGCTCAAATACTTTACTAATATGTAACAGCGGCCTTAAATACAAGCAAAAAATGTAAGCTTCTTATCGCAAAAAAACGCGCGATTCCGCAATAATTAAATTTGGCCGAAATGTATGTATGGCAACTGAAACCTGTCGCACTGCGATCTAGCACACACCAGCAGAGCACATTATTATAAACCCGTATTTATTCGATCAGTTGTGCAGCACGAAGAGTACAAATATCCCTGAATCTGACTTAAAGGTCATTCAAGGTCATACACACTGCAGGCAACTATGTATGGTTTGATGGACAACCAATCAATAATAACTCTTGCTCTGTTTTGTTTCGTTTCAGAAAAAAAGACATAGAGCCTACGGCAGGTTTTGTGCTCTGCGCATTCACTTCTCCACACCCCAGAACCCCACTCGACGCGAAATTGAAAATGTTCGTCTTGGTTCTCTTGCATCGCCGACTTTAGGGCTGTAAGAAGCGAAAATTGTATGAAACAGATCTACACTGGCATAAAAATTGTCCGTGTGTAATCATCAAGAAAGCGATGGCCTATTCTCAGCCTAGACTAAAGGATGTTTATGAAAGAGAGCCACATTGGCATAAAAATTGGTCTCTAGTTTAAAACCTTATTTGCTAATGCGACTTGAATTAAAAGAGGCTTCATATTGCAGCATTTTAACTTATGCAAATTATCCATGTGAGATTCCAACCCAAAAAAGTTTGATTCATCCCTAGATGACACAGTCTGGTTAGTGACAAAACCATCACAGCATGCAGTGTCTTAACCAGCACGGCATCGACCCGCAATTGACAGTCGCTGCAACCTGTCTCAGGCACAAGCAAAAGATAAGCCCTGCAATAAATAATATGAAGACAGAAACGACACGTCAGTCACACAATCGTGTGCACAGTAGCCATGGACATAGTCGCAGCAAGCTCGTGCACAAATACAGTAGCCAAGCTTTCAACTGCGATGAAACATGCTAAATATCAACTGACCATTTCCCAAGCAATAATAACATAGCCATACTGTTAGCCGAAATCAGGCAAGAAATAAACCTCGTGCACAGGTATCTGTTGATTACTGACAGTATTTCAACAAACGGATAGACAACTTGACGCGAGCTTTTTTACATCGCATCGATAAGCAGCAAACACAAAAATAACTGAACGTGCGCGTGTTGAAGACATCGCTTGAATGTTGTGGTAAAAAATCGTTTGAATTATAAACAGAATCAGCAAGTTTGAAAAATATTGGCGACCTGGCACATTATAATTTGATTTTAGGTTTGCATGCAGCTTAGATTGTCAACGCAAATAGTTCTGCTAGCCAGGCGAAAAAGAACGTTTCAAAAGTTGACCGAAATCAAATATTCGCATCATTCGTAGATGATTCATCACGCGCACACACGAAGAAACGATGAACATCGGCGACAGAACAATCATGCGGGAGACAACATCGATACACAGACTGCAGCAGCAGGAAAAAGCAACCTACCGAAGAGTCAACGTAAACGTTCGTCCAGACCGACTGGACCGCTCGAGAGATTACAACCGGTCGACTTAACACGTTCACATAACCCTGGACAACGATACAGAATTATTACCAGTTTTACCGACTTAGACCCATCAGAACCAACCAATGCTTTAGTTCTAACGGAACTCGTTCTAATGGGATTTCGTTCTGACAGAATGTCGCCGGCAACGTGAGTAGTGGCGCAAAAGAAAAACTTTCCAGGACAAGCAGAATGTAGGCGTTGCAACCAAAACCAATGAAAATGAGAGTTCATGATACCGAGAGATGGATAATAAGATGGTTTTATCCGCCGTTTACATTTGTAGCTTGACTAAACTGAAAATCTATTGGAAACGTAATTCTGTAAGACGCCACATCAAAAAGCAAAAAAAGGACATGAGTTCCAGAAAAATCCTTAACATAACTAGTAAAAACAAAAACCTTTAAAACTTAATATAAGATAAATGTTATCGGCCTGCTATTGCGCAGGACAATACGTTCATCACTAAAGTAAATTAAAAGCGTTATCGTTGCATTACTCGGCCCTTGTTGACTAATCGAATTTACTGCTACGGATCTGAGTAATCCGCTATAGTCCTTTGGACAAATGTTCGAAAACTCATCGCTTTGGTAAAGCCCAAATTTGAATACAGTAATTCTAAGTGACAGTCACTGTACAAGCTTCGTCGATTTGGTTGCTGCTGACGCGAAATAAAATCTCCCGTAACTAATTATGCTGACAGCTCAAGGAATTGCAAATTCGTTGCACAGCAAATCAATGACAAATTGAAATAAGTAAAGTTTTGACTCAAGTCAAAACGTCATTCTGTAACAGCAACAAAAGCAACAAAACACGGAATTACAAGATTGGCGTATTATGCCCTTAAAAAGATATTAACGCCTCTGACGTAATTCATCACTGCAGCTACGATAAGGCCTACTGAACAGTGAACAGTCACATTTTTTTGCTGCGACATTTCACATAGAACGAAATTTTCGATAATAAACATTGGTTATTGCAAACCACTAACAAACGCCATCATGCAGGGAGACAAACGATATAGGTTTACACTTCACCTAGTTTGCAAATCATTTTCTTCATAAGATTTAATTAGTTTATTTTATTTATATAGCATAGTTTCAAATACTTTATTGGCGTTTGACCTCTGTGCTTTTTGTTTGTTTACTTACCAATTCCCTCACAATTAGCGTTTATTTATAATGCCAACCGTTAACAAAATACCGCATTGGCAAGGACCAAAAACACAAGCGTGCGGGTAGCGAGTCACATTAAAACAGGTAAATGAAATTAAGAAAGGTGTGACAAGGCATGCATCTGGCTACTGGTGACTAAACGACACCACTACAATCTTTACTGTATTTTAAGCAAGAATTTAGAACACAGTACAGCAAATTTGGTGGCTTCCTTGCCAACACTGTGCGCGCTATAAATTTACTTACTCACATAACGAGATAACATTGGCAAAAAGAGTGTACAGAAGATTATTAAGCTCGTTCTAGTGTCTAATATGAATAATTTAACTCAAAATCTTGTCATAAAATAATATGTATATAATAACAAGTCTTATATCGTGTCTATGATATATATATATATATATATATAGCCCATATAAAAATACAGAGCCGAGTACAGACATAACAGGAAGAAAACGTTATTATAAGCCCACGCGGTGACCAAGCATACGTGAATAAACTACACACAATAGCGGGTTTTCCTGTTATTCAGCAACAGCAAGAAAAGATCAAACAAAAGCGGCGCTGGTAGGCTCACTAATTGGATCTGCGCTAATTATTATCAGAACAACAGCCGAGAAAAAACAACATCTATGCGTACCTGAACGTGTTCGTGAACGTCCGCAAGGCTAGCGATATGTGCAAAGCGACCTGCGAATTACAAATATGTTCCACGTGTAACAACAACAACAACAACGATAGACAAAAATAGCGATTTCTTAGCCGCTCAACGTCAGATATTCGATGACAGTACAACAAGCTATTTCTGTCGTTTACGTATGCTAGGTCTACATGACGCCTATGCATAGTGCATTACTAAACGAATACTGTATTAGAATAATACAAAAAGCTCCGACTATAGGCCTACTACCAACGCATTAAGCACCTTTATTACCTCCGCCAATGAGGTAATGTTTCTGCCAGACTTTGTCTGTTTTTCTGTTTGTCTGTGTGTTAGCAAGAGTTAGCAAGATAACTCAAAAAGTTATAAACGGATCTTTCTAAAATTATGAGGGTATGTCAGGAATGGCACAAACTACCAGTGATTCAATTTAGGGGGTGATCCGGAAGGAATCCTGAATTCTGGATCACTTTGTAATTTTCGTTACCATTGCTTTCAATGGGGCATAAGGGAAACCGCTGCAAAACCGAAGATGGTGCTGCCACCTAGCGAACAACATTGCCTTGGCGGAGGTGTGCGG
>Ga0056128_1000430_pt1 | contig 37223 bp, 21 predicted proteins | sample WorMetLIZISLAND2_FD_71113 | JGI IMG/M metagenome (GOLD analysis project Ga0056128, IMG submission 71113) | Marine gutless worms symbiont microbial communities from Max Planck institute for Marine Microbiology, Germany - Olavius geniculatus... ...
CCCCGCCCCCGCCCCCTTGAATTCGCCACTGTGGTCAGGTCGCCCTGCCACGCACCGTTGGACCAGTGTCCTCACACTTCATTTAATGCCACTTCGCCTGCGCCTACGATTAATGTTAGAGTTAGAATAAAGCTAGAAGTAGGGTTATTGTTATGGTAAAGTTTGTGGGTAGATATTAGGAGTACTCCGTTGGGCCGGTGTCGGAGCGCTGGTCGCGTCAGCACATCATCACTGGGTGCTTTAAAGCGCAAACATCGCTGATGTTCGGCGATCGTCACAGTGGGAACGATAGGCCGATGATGGCCCCTCCCTCCTTCAAAAATCCACTGCGGCACTCTCCCTTCCGTCACGGATCGTTTGTCCGCACTGCATAGGGACGTAGTTACAGAACAAGAAAACTTCTCCCGACATAACTGTAACGAGACGCGTCGTTTTAGCTCAGTGATATACGCAGAGGTAAGACTCATTCTGGACCCGGACTCGGGAACTTACAGCTTTCCCCAATATCCAGACGCTTCAACTGGATTAAACAGGTACGACCCGAACGAGGAAAATAATGTGAATGAAAAAGACGATTCGGGTCCGCCGTTCCGAAGGGCCGCCAGAAACATGTTTTAGACGACGACGAGACCATACTTATTAAACGCTAAACTAACTCTAACACTGTCCTTAACCCTAACCGTAATTCATTTTTAACCCTATCCCTAACAGTGGCGGCCTTTCGGAATGGCGGGCCGACATCGAAAAAAGGGCAAGGCAGGGTAGAAAGGAAAAAGAAGTAACGGAAGAGAGTAACGGGAAAAAGAAGATCACACCCATAAAATATCGGCGTCATCACCGGAGCTCGGAGTATAGACCTGTGTGTTGGTCAGTCGATGCTTACGCCTGACTGGCTTGTTATTGTCGTCCATGCCAGTCTGCAGTTTCCGCTTTCGCACTTATCGACGACGACGCCGGTAAACTGATTCCACGCCGCCGCCCGTCCGCCCACCGATCAGCGTTTTTGGCGCGTCCACAGATTTGTCATGAGACGCTTGAGCGCCACCCGGTCAACCACATCACTGGCTGGTGACGTGCCGATCCCACCACGGTACAGTCAGTGGCGAAGCCAGAAATGTGAATTAAGGAAAAAGCGCTATCTCGACATCTTCCGCTTCTCTTTCCCTCTCTTTGCCCCACCTTCATTCCCTGCACCCTTTTCCGCCTTTTCCCATTCCTCACCCTTCCTTTCCCTTCCTTTAAAGGTAAGACACTAAAGTCCGCCTAGGGGATCTAGTAGAGTGCTGTAAGCTCTCTCAGCAAATTCGCGGGCGGAACCTCGGTCGAAATCAAATTTGGTGCATTTTCGCCTTAAAATATGACATTTGCTGGCAAAAATTTACTGATTTTCATAGAATCGGTCTACCGAAATGTTGCACAGATGAAAAGTCTCTTTAATTTACTGCTGCTGCGCCTCAAATATTAGGGGGGTACGGTACTGGGGCAAAAGGCTAAGTTGACCAAAACAGTAATCACACAGTAGATTAGCAAGTTGTTCAAGGTTGTTTGCAAATGGCTCGCAGTGAGATAGGACGGGTATAAAGCACTGACCAAGCGCGACAGAAGCGTGACTGGACTGGATTGGCGTGTCAGTTCGGATTTCCATCAATCAATGTGCACAGGTCCTATCTGGATAGCCGAGCTAACACGATAAGCAGCCGATAAACACAGGCGAAGCGTAGACTGACGAGTGACGACGAAGATCGATGACGAGAAATATTCAAGTGACAGCAACATCGGAACGTCTTGACCGTCCGAGGGACCCATGCCCATGCCATGCACTGGATGTTCGGGCATGACACATTTTGCTGTTCTCAGCGCAGTGCGAATTAAATTACAGTGTACGTCGCCGTGCTGCAGCGGTGTGCGGGTCCATTTCCCACGCTTCTCCGCAGCATTACCGACAAAAGCTTACTTTAACACACTCGTACTCTTGTATTGCCTATCTCTCTAGCACTATGTCCGCAGTGTTAACACCACGGACGCACTCAAACGTGATCAAACGAACGACAATGTACGGGCTACATGACCGACCGTCGACGACTGCGGAATGAGTGTCCGTTAAATCACTGTCAAATAGCATGTGTCAAATGAAGAAGTCTTGAGCCTGGTGCAAGAACAACGTTCTCTGGTCCACGTCATCAAGCAACGCCAAGCCAACTGGATAGGACATCTCCTAAGACATGACTGTCTTTTGAAAACTGTATACTAGAAGGGAAGATAAAAGGGAAACAACCAAGAGAAAAAAAAACAAAAAGAAAGATGCTGGATCTACTTAAGGAGCAAGATCACAAGAAGATCAGTTACGAGGAGCTGAAGAGAGGAGCTCAGAGCCGGGTCCGATGGCGTCATCGTCATTGGAACCTGCCTTAGGGCAGAGCACGCAAGAAGAAATCACTGTCTACTAGTCGTACTAGTTCGTTTAACACTCACTTATCTTGCTGCAGACGCGGATTAACATATATGCGCTTAATTGATTCAATTGCTTATATTCGTGTCGAATGACGACGTATTAGGATAAGCTGATGCGATGAGGCTTGGCGAACAGTGACCAAAACCGCGACGTAAATCGGTGGACGCAGCTGCACAAAGGCTCAGAAAAAGGTCTGTGACTGCGACCGTCGAAGACTGTCTGTATAATGCGATTCACCAGCAAATATATTATAATGTAATTTGTCAGCTTAAGACATCGACTCAGACTACACGTCATGGTATTACACAGGCGTCAAGACGGATCGGCTAAGAACCATGCATAGCGCGACGACCATGGGGTTATAGCAACGACAGTGCCTTGCCCGCCTTATCCCGTCAAATTATACAGAAGTTGGTGCGCTCTAACGCTAATTAGTTCACACTGCAGTGTCTTGATGCGTCTGCAGAACAGTAAGAAGCAATGCAATAATTAATCATTTAACTCTCTACATTTGCTCTAGTTTTTTCACCAGTATCAGTAACAAAAAACGAAACCGTATCTTATTAAACGTATTTCAAACTGACTTTACTTATAACACTGACCCTAACATAAAGGTGAGGTTCATCTAAGAGAAAGCAGAAATGGCATCTCTTGACAGACAGGGATGCCGTCAGAGTGCGGCCCAATGTGTCTAGTTGGACACGAAATAAATCAAGGTCAAGGTCAAGGTCAAGATTAATTATCTTATTATCACATCATCAATCATTGTCATCATCTCAAAATCAAAAAGAAACTTTTTTTGGTTTTATCGGGTTCAGTGTGAGTTTATTATTGTACATATTGTTTATAATGTGTACATTATTGCACTGTTTTACACTGCATTGTCATTTTTCAAATTACGTATTTGATACTGATAACTTAATGAGTACGTTTATTCGCCAATAGGGCAGACAAGCAACACAAAAAGACAGTAAACTAAGAAAAAAACACAAGCACACATGCAGTCACCCAGACACACACAAACACACCAAATAAAAGCAATAAAACGCACTAACAATTACTACCGGCTATCGGCTATAGCGGCAACATGTCTCTCGACGCAGCATTTCACGCAATACACACTATCACTGCTTCCACATCGATATAGAGTCAAAAGTTTTATGTATTCATCATTCAAATTAAAACACTGAAAAACGTTACACAATGACATATTCTTACTATGCTCCATACGACAAAAATATTGTAGTTTCCTCATTGCTAAAATATGTATAAAATCACATCTACCTATACCATAAATAAAACTTTTTACTGACTCCCACTGATGAAACTTAAATATTTTACGGTAGACACCATTCCAGCACACATTAATTTCCTTAAGCTGCCTGCTGCTTAGATTGAGAGCTGGAGTTGCATATATATACAACTTTATTCGTCAGAACACTGACAGCAGAATACAAGATAATAGAAAAAATAAACAACTTAACTAAAAAACAAACTAATAACTGGCATTGTTCTCAATAGCCAACAGTTCTTTCATTGCCACATCCTTAAACGCGTTACACAACACATTATCTGACACGATAAACTTACTCAAAAATTTACACTTCCTGCTTGCCACTGCATCGGATGGCGTTTGGCAGCTGAATAGCTGCATATGTTAATATTGGTAGGCAATATGATTCCTGCAGCTGTAGCTGCATAACTTCACTAATACCATAGCAGTTACCAAACACACAGTTGCAAGCAGCATAAAATTTGCGCTTAATTATATTACAATCGATTTCAATATGTTTGCCAGACAGAAAAGTGACACCATGATAACTAATGCTATCACGCCACTCAATTTGCTTATGACCGAGCAACAACAAAGGTAATGACTGAGGTATTCTCGGGCCAAACGCAATACACACAGACTTTTTAGTGTTAAACTCTAACAACAGTCTTTCAGCCGTTACATTAGCAATGTCCAACATTTTTGTAACACTTTCAATGACGCAGACGGGAATATAATGCCATCCGCATATAGTATATACACAGCTCACTAGGGACCGATTTATATAACAACCTAGATCTGCATAACGTACACATACAATAAAAACATTCATAAACACAGCAAATAACCCTGGTGATAACATGCTACCTTGTCGTACTCCACTCCTAACAGCAAACCAGTACGAAAAGCTACCATTCCACCTTACCGTAACAAGCAACTTGTCATACCAACACACTAACAAAAGAATCACGCATAGTGGCATACCAGCTTTAATCAGTGACCGAAATAACTTAAAATGATTAACCTTATCAAAGGCTTTACTAATGTCTAACGATGCAGCATACACATTACTCCCACGCTGGGTGAAATGATCTATAGTTGAACGACATAAAAAAAATGTCGAGATGGTTTGTGTCCGCGTGTTTCATGATTTGTTTCCGCGACTTTCCCCTTGGGGAAGTTTCGATGAAAGTCGACGTAATGGAATTTGGGCTTAAGCCAGGCGGCGTTAACCGTAAGAATAACACTGCGACGAACGGACGGACGGACAGACGACGGTAAAGCGATAGTAATTACGGACATGGAGTGAGGTCATTAGCGGGCGGTGTTCGACCAAGCACCGGCGCCGGGGAAAATGACTGCAGTACTGTACGCGTCCGTCCAGTAGATGGATTTAGTGCCGTCGGTCGGAAGTCGCCGTTCGTCAATTAGTTTCCCGTCATCAATATTGCTGCCAGTAAATACCGTCGCTTAGTTGTGGGGCGGACAGCGATCGAACTTTAACTACCGCCGACGTACACAAACCATGGCAGCAACCGTTTTAACAAGTACACAAAAGATACTAAGCCATCCAGACCATGCACAGCCAAGAGCCAAATGTTACCCTAAACTCCTTAGCGTCACCAAGGTCAAGGTCCAAGTCTAACGTCAGCGACTGGAGCGGCAATTTGTAAACTGTAACTATCCTACCAATGGCTGCGTGTCATCGGATGTCATCCTGTGCAAGAAAACAATTATAAAGTTGTTCAGGCCTATCGCTTTCTGCAAAGAATTACTTTATAAACAGCAGTCGTTGTTGGCAAAAACTAACAAAAAAATTGCATCAGCAGCAACCTCTAGCTTTTAGCTTGGGAAACTGCAAAAAAATGCAATTTTCCGACAGAGAGAGCTGCGAATTTCCCACAGAAAATAATATGTTTGTTCAAAATTTTATTTTTTTTCTTCAAATTGCCAGAAATCGAAAAACTATCCAGTCCCAAATTCTGTATTTGCCGGACGGCTAAGCTAAAATTTAGGAAAGAGCAGTTTAGTTGTCCCTAGGCTACCTACCCCGTCACAACACCACTGCAGCGCAGTGCAAGCCAAGTGGCGAATGCTGCAGTAGGCCTATTTAAACGCAGGCAGAGCGACAGGATGACAGATCTGTGCTGCCTGTACTACACTTGAGCATGAAGACGATTTATCAGTAGGCCTACGACTTGTATACTGGTCGTCCATGGATGCCACCACTTGGTTGTCACAACCATTCGTTTATTGGCCATGCACGTACCAGTAGGTAAGCATCGTTCCATCACAGGCAGACATTTAGCCTACCGTACCCTCCTCCGGAGACGGTGGAATAAAGTGCTCCGAATGCAGTTTTGCCACCGCGAACGAGTCTCGGCAGCATACGCGTTAGTGGTGTACACATCCCAGTTATGTCAGTTCAGCGGCTTGTTGTAGCCTAATAAAGATAATTTAATTGAAATTTTAAACCCATCAATTATTGTATAAAGAAGTATAAAATCACCTGAGTGTCCGTGCGTGCGTCCGTGCGTCCAACTTTTCTTAAGCTCTCTTCCTTCCATTTTTCCTTTCTCTTTCCCTTCTCCTTTCTTTTCTCATCCCCTTTCCCTTTCCCCATCTTCCTTCTTCTTCCCCTTTCCCTTTTCCAGTCCTGGAATTCAACACGCGATAATATTGCCCCAAAACCATTTTTGCTGTTTTTGTTTTTTGAATCATATAGCCCTTACATAGCTTTGTAAACTGTCGAAGTTTTTTTGCTCTTATTATATTTATACGGACATATACTGTAAACTATCGAAATGCATTGGACAGACTCCGTGTTCATATAAACATTATCATATATACACACTGATGAACTTGTGAAAAATTATGACAACTTACTGTGCTTTAAACAGAAAAAATTAAGGTTATGCTTTGCATCCGCTTTGTTTCGGCAAATAACTCTCTTCCACAGCTCGCAAAAGATCCGCGAATCTGAGCTAGATCGCAAGCGGATTCGAGTTCATTCGAAGTCCGCACGTCTCAATCGGCTCTCAACTGGTGGCACCGGCTTCCTCGCATCGTCACTGGCAAATAAATAAGTAAACGTAATTGCTGATTGCCGTCCCATGTCGACTGTCCTCGAACGATATAGGAAGGATGCAGAGATGTCTGTTCCTTGCTGTTGTAGCTGCTGCGGCTGCTGTACCGTAAATAGTCAGGGAAATGTTTCATGTGGAATGTTTCAAAAACAAGTTGGTGATTGATACTTTATAAAGAATACTCGTCCTCTCAACTCTTCACCGTTGAATAATCACTTATACTTTCTGGCTCTCACTAATCTACAATGTAGCCTACTTCATACTTAGTTAAGTTTGCTGACATATGTATTTTCTTTACTTTTTCCTCGTTTTTGACCGTTTTCTGCCATTTTATAGTGCACACAAAATTTTGCAGGTTGGCAGTTAATAGTTTCAGCCAACTCGGATTAATTTATTGACGTGGCTGAAAATTTGCCGCTCATAATAAAAAACGAATAAAAAAAATTGCAGAATAATCAAAAATGCTCAAGTGGAAAACGCAGGAGTAAGTTTTCACAAAGTTTGCCTGGTACTGGACTACTGGTAGCCGTTGTTCAGAAAAACAGGAATAAGCTCACCAGCAAGCGGACCATTATAAAACCTGTCTCGCTACTAATCGGCTTGAACCGCGTTTGTCCGTCCTGAGATTCATATGGCACTGTCCATGGCTACATGGACCGGCGGGTGTTATTTTAATTGCATAGAAAATTCTTACGCCTCGCAAAACCGTTTCAAATAACAAACGACAACGATGCGCCTATAGTAGAACCGAAAAACCGCCACACACGAAAAATGACTAGCACGTGTTTATTTCGATATTCGTTTCGTATTCTGACGTTAAAATTGAGCGTCACTCCCGAGTGTCTAACTTTTCCATCTTTAGTTAAGATTAGCCTATATATTCTCAATATGTCACCCATAGAAAATTGCTCAACTAATGTTCATTAGTCTGAGCCACGCAAAACACAAAAAATTCACCAAGCCGAAAACTAACAAAAAAGTAAAACAAATCAAGAGGCCACAGCCCACAGGTATTACTGAAAAAAAAAACACGTAGGAAACATGACGAAAGCCCGCAAGTTGCGCACATATTTTTAACGCGGACTGTCTACTGCTTAACTTCGGTCTCGCAGTTTTAAGTACAGGCCTACGTAGGGTATGTCTAAGTAGGCCTAGTAAGGAGCTTGCCTTATCATTTTGTAAACTCTTGACTTCATTTGTCGATGAACAAATCTCATTCTGATTTTTATTCCACTAACAATTAGACTTACTTTGCATTCTTGGTTTAGGCCTATAAGCCTAACCGAAGTTCCGGCTATCGCTGTTTACAGACGTTTCCGCAGTATTTTTTTTACTAATTCGGCTACAATTACAGTTACGGTTAACTAAAATACAACACAGCGAAAACTTCCGCTTTAGAGAGGCAGATCGATGCCTCGCTAAGATACAGAGGGATTAGTGGAAGAATGGTCGTAGCAACGACGATGACGACGAAGATACTGTCTGCAAAAGAGACTGGCGAAATAATATGCCGTGTAACGTAACGCGCCCGGGAGACGCTATCACAAATGGACGCACGTTTTGTCCACTTGAGTTTCGCGTCAACCCAAAACTATCGGATCAACGAACGTAACTCGACGGCGCCTTAATATGATACGATATCATATGATACGTGTTTTGCGCTGGAAAACTGGCAGCCCGGTTTAATTCAGCACATAAAGTAAAAGAACTAAAACTGATGGAATAAAATGAAATAATGTAGAGGAGTGATAAAACAGAAGAAGGCAGATCAGGATGTGGGTTGTGCTAATAAAAAACGAAAATAAGTATCAAAACGTGGCGTTGTTAATTTGGAGAAAAGTTGTGTGGGTTTTGTTGCGGAAGTTTTATCGCCGGTTGCAATAAAGCAAAGTGATTTGTTTTTATTACGTTTTATTGTAGTTTTACTGCGACCGGCAATAAAAAATTACACATAGTCGATAGCGACCGTGAAATTCCTGGTTGTTTAAGGTCGTTTATTTTGTCAGTGCCCTAGCCACTGATGAACTGTTTTCGGCACGACGAGGACGGACTCTTGGAAAAAACGGAGCACCAGGAGCAGGAAGTTTACTCTCAGACATTACGTAATACGTATCGTCGCAAATTTTCTTCTTTTAATTCAGCATCCGTCGTTCCTGCGTGTAAACTTTTATGCTTGGTGTTTTTTATGTGTAACCACGTACAAAACAGCAGCAAGTAATGTTTCAATTTTCTGGGGGCAGAAATGGCGGTGTCTTGAGTTTGAAAAAGTAGGGAAACCGGATGCTGTATTTCGACACACACTGATGCAAATTTTCAACAAACGAGATTATGGGTGCTGAACATTTTAATCTTGGTTTTATATTTCTCCAAAAATGGGGACTTTTAGCCCTAAGATGTAACTGTGTATCTTTGGAAAGAAATTTTTCCACAAAAATATTTCTTAACAGGCTAAAATTTAGAAGGGGGCAATTGTCCCTCCCCGGCACCTTTGTCACGACGCCGCTGGACGGAAAAAAACTAATTTTATGTGTAGATTTATACGTTTATTATGACTGCGTATTTATTATTCACAGAACACGTAATTTTGACTGTTAGCATTAAGTTTTATGTAACCTGCGTTACTTTATATTTCTGTGCGCGGATCGCGAGTACTGCGTCCTATGCTTTAAACACCGCTTCACCCAACTGACGCCAACGACTACTGTGATGATGATGATTTAACGCAAAAATACCAGCTAAAGCTGTAAAAATGCTGTAAAAAGAAGGGTCCAGGGCTGAGTGGGATCCGTGGAAGAATAGCGTGCGTCGTCGGTATGTCACTCGGCTGGCGGTCCCAGTCTACGTGGACACATTAATTACACTGAGAAGAACGAAGAAACGAACGAACGTACGACGTCGCAATTCACTGACCATCAACACCGCAGACAGGTTGTTGAACTCTGCAGAGATGTTCAACGTTCGTAATTTCTCACACGTTTGGACTGCATTTTTTTCTGATTCGTGAATGTTTAAACGTTGAAAATGCAGCTCACTATCAGGTACTTATTCGACAGTTTAGTGTCTCGGTACCATGAAAACTACATGTATTTATCACTTAAACTACGCTAAGTAAATAAGTAATTTATATAGCGCGTTACCTGTAATAACCTCAAACGCGCTCGATGTGCTAGTTAAACGAGAAGTAAAAATGTTTAAATGACGTTTAAAAGTAGGTGAACAGTGCGTGCTACATTTAAGAATGTTCGCAACAGTGTTCTAACTAGATGGACCGGCATGACCAAAAGAACCGCTTCTGTAGGTTGCCATCTAAGTCCTTGTATCATAATGACGACAATGATACTATAATTTTGCAACGTTTTACTTCCATTTTGCGATTTTTGACGAGCAGTGTTTCATTTTACACGAAATAGTCGACACAGGCGGGCGGATTGCTATACTGTCTTCGGACACCTGGGAAACTCGCTCGCCGCGGTATAGAACAAACTTGATTGAAAGAAGAAACGAAGCAGCCAGCCCGAGTATGCATTGTATACGAATAGAGTGTTTTACGGTACTGGTAGTGCACTCGCACAGAAACTATTCACTGTACAGAGGTCGCCTCGAAAGAAACGATTCGTTGGCGTTAATTCGCTCTTGACGCAACATCTGAAGACAGCGATTGTTGCAACAGAAAAGAACATTAAATTTATTATTCTGACGAGTCAGCGCCGTTATGTGCTAAGCAAAAATAATATTTACATCAACCTACAACGGGTAATACTTTAGTATAAGGCTAAAGTTTTGGATTAAAGTCTTACAGCCACAACGTTTGGTAATACGAAAAATTCGGTCTTGACTTTGGTCTTAGACCAATTAAACTTTGGTTTTAGGCCCAGGTCTCAGCGAAAGTTAACCTCGCCGGATGACTCGCTTTTAGAAGCTTCGATCCTGAAAATATTCAGAACATTTTATTTAAATTTTTTTTGTACGCTAGCAGTGCAGTAGTGCATGCATAGGCGGTTTTCGTGCACGATCTCAAGACGTAAAACAAAATACTTGCGCAGTTAAAAAAGTCAGATGTCAGGGTCATGGGTTCATCGTATCTGTCACTTTTTGTCTCTCTCTCGTTCACCCTTAGTATTCAAAAATTGAAACTGGCAAAATAAATTTTTAGTACAATATTTCCTCTCGGCACAGTAAAATATGCATTGGCTGTCTGATTCTGAGGTCAAAAATGCCAAATCACTAATTTAAGCCGAAAATCCATCACGCCGACTTTCACCGACACTTCCCCGCGGGGAAAGTCGTAAACACAAATCATAAAGTCGCGGACGCAAACCAACTCGACATGTCGAGATGTTTGCGACAAGTCTGCGACAAACCCGTTTGTGTCGCTCTAATGGAATTTGATTCGTTACAATGCACGGGGAAAGTCGACGATGTTTGCTCGATTTTGCTCGATCGTGTAAACGGGGTATTAGCGAGCGGACGAGTGATTAGGAGAAACCGGGGCGGATCCGCGCTGGGATTGCGCTAAACGTCCTGGCGAGCAAATGTGCAATCATCAACTGAATGACCAGACCATCCACCGTATCCAGCCTAACGGCCGGAAAATTTACCGTAGAACACTAAACACACAATCTATCCGCGCGGTCTTCAGTGTCTACTTTCTCGACGTCGACTAGACAACGCAGGGACTGACAGTCATGTCCTGATTGTGACATCACGGGTAACGGCATCAGCCGGAGCGGTAATGTATCAGAAATTCGAGAATTCGATAATTTTATTTCGACCTCAAGTGGAGGAGTGCAGGCCCGTCGAGAGGGTAAGGGGTAGGGGTAAATTACCCCGGGCCCTGCGACGTTTGGGGGCCCCGCCGTCGATAAAGTACACCGGAATTCACCATTTAGAAAATTTAAAAAAATTTCTCGCCAGAGGGGCCTCGCGAGAATGTTTCCCCGGGCCACGCAGTGGCTCTCGACGAGCCTAGGTGAGTGGCGGCCATGTGGTTGCCTACGGTAAGGTTAGAGGTAAGAATTACGCAAAATGGAACCTTCGGATTATAGATCGCTGGGGCGACAGAAAAAGCAGAATCACAAAATGCAGGATCTAGAAAATAATTAACTAAGTCGAGATCCCAATGAGATCCCAAAACATTTTGCACGCAGCTGAATGCCCAATTTCATACAATAACAAAGTCATACTCCTACCAAACAATGTGAATACTGGTGGAGGAAAAAAACGGGGAAAAGATAACAGAAAATGATCATCCAAGACGAGACTGCCACGAACACGACAAATCAGTCATCCAACGTTTCTGCGCGCGTGGGCAAAAAAACAGCAGCGAAGTCCAGTAATTGGACTTGAATACGAAAACCAAAGAAATTGTACAACGAAAAACTGGTGATATATCAGGCATATTAAGTTAACAGTCACCAAAACCCGGCGCTAAACGCCTGTTAACTTAAAGGCGCGTACAGAGTGACGTAACTGAACTGAACTAAACTGACACGGTTTAGTTTTGACCAACTGACCAATTAGCAAGTAGGGAGGAGAGCCCACTGGTCACTGGTTGAGCATACGTGCCCGTAGTCACGTAGACACCGACGGCGTTAGACAGTATTTACTGTAATGCCTTACTGGCTTGCCTATTGGCCAGTTCGTCAAAAACTAAATTACGTGCCGGTTAAGTTTAGCTTTGTACGCGCCTTTAAGCTATCTACTATCTAAGCTCGCCCCCCCATTCCTTCATACTTCAGCTTTGCTGCTCGTCCTCACATTTTCACACTGTTTTCCATTGCGCAGTAACAATAGTAAAGACAACGACACGTTGGGGAGTGACCGGCCGAAAGACGGATAGACGACTCTGTGTTAGGATGCAATATATACACAATATACTGGCATTAATCAGCAGGGTCAGTCAGCTGCCACATCAGGAGCATCCGCTCGTCATTGTGAAAAAAACTTGGAGAATCGACTCCGATATTTTGAAAGATAGGCCACCCGCTCCTTCTGTCATTACTGTATACGGCCGAAAACTCGAACGTCAAAAACACAGATCACAGAGTCATTAGAAGATTATCCGCTTTGTGGGGGCCTTTTAACCCCACGCCACCACCCAGTTTGGCACCGCGTGCGTATACGACAAGCAAATCGCTTACATTTTTATGCCTTTGTCTCATATAAACGTCTGTCGGGCATGGGCGTAAGAGCCCCAGATTCGGGCAAAATGCAGTGAAAAAATCGGGCAGAACGGCGGAAAATTGGGGCAAATAAAACCGGAGAAAAAATAAAATGCAGGACAAAAACCCAAAAATGTCCAACGTGTATACTGCAGAGCCGCTGCAAACTGAACAAATATTCCTTAATACCAAAAATTGAGTATGCAAGACTCTTTGGACCTAGAACGTCGAAACTCGTACAGTTAAAATCTACGTTCTGCGCTAAAAACGTTCATACGCAGGTTGTCCTGGTCTATCTCCAGCCATCTCGCCGCAATTCACTCCTGACGTGTGCGTCGCAGTTATGTATCTACAGGTAAAAAAGGCGCTGAAGGGTACAGTCCTTCCCAGAAAATTTGCCGATCTTTTCGTGTGAACATGGTGTGCTTGGCCAGCTTGGGTGCATGTTGACACTATTTCGAGCAAAATTTGCTTAAAGTTCCACAGTAGATGGTCGCCATTCTTGTCTCTTGATCTGACCATGTCCCCCAATGCCCTGTATGGTTACGCCGAGTGACTGAAAAAATATTTGGGCAAGTTGCCTTCTTTGCCCTCCCCCGTAAGCGAAAGTCTCCCCCTACGCTTATGCTGTCGGCGGACGCATTACGTGTCCGGTTTGTCCGTCTATGAGCGTGTGCGTGCATTCTAAAAAGTTTGTTAACACGATATCATAAAATAAATAATCATAACACGAATGGAAAGAGTTTAGCCAACTTTCTTAATTAATGAATGCAGTTGCGATAAAAGATAAACTGACAAAGTTCAAAAAAGGCGAAGGGTCAACGAAGAATCAAGGTCAAGGTCTCTACAAGGTCAGATGTACGTAACTTTATAACCCAATATTTGTTGAACGATTTAAAGAATTATAACAAAATAATGTACGAGTGTGTATACGTACTGTACATTATAATGGGGTAAACTGGTGATGTTTTCAAGGTCGTGGAATCAAAGTCAAAGTCACAGCAAGACAGTCCAAAATTTCAGTGAGTTAATGCAACTGGAGGAGAAAGTAATCATCCAGTTTCTGCTATAATCTGTGACGTAATATATGACGTACGCGCTCTGGTGACGATGACGTTGTTGTTGACGTCGACAAACCGTGTCACTTTGTCCACACGCATCGTTGTCGTCACGTTACTGTTGTGCCGATCAACCTCGTGCCGAAACGCCGCGTACATCGGCACCGTGTCGTCGCCGCCGAATAGCGCACCTATAGTGTACATGAATAACATATTTTTAACGAAAATGATAACAGAAGAAACTCAGATAATGATGGTATGTGTCCATATCCATTTGTACCGCAAATGCATGTTCAGTTACTCCGAAAATAATCACAGAATAATGAACATAGCGTCTTCCCTCGCCACAGTCCGAACGTCGACCATTTAGGTATAAGAGCGGGGTGGCTGTTTTGGCTACGTTTTTCTTTTTCCATTTAAGTAAACCACCAGTAGATCTAAAATGGTTCAACATAGGACTAACATTATTAGTCCTAGGGACCTAAATTGTTCACTACTAAGAAGCTCTATGCCCGCTTTTGGTGGGCGCCGAAATTGACGACATTGGATGACCTTGACACCATATATCAATATCGTCAAACTCGTCATCGCCTTATATAACAGTACTATCGCCGACCCCCTTCGACGTACAGTTTAGCTACAATACATGCGTTGCAGACGACGACAGACGATAGCGCTTGGCCAACAATAACGGGTGATTAACGGTAAACGTTGACATATCCATACACCGACGCTGTAGAACCACCCAGCGTTGAGGCCACCCAGGAAATATGTACCATACGCGGGTATCGTTCGTAAAATATTTAATGCCGAATGTCCCGATCTACGTATATAAAATAGGACACATCAATACAGGTCATGCCGCCGCATCTTGTTGCACTGTTTCCACAGTACGGCAGTCGAGAACGCGAACACTGGAGAGGTACAGAGGACGGATATCGAATACAATAACCGAAACAAGAAACCCAGCTGCCGCTAGGATAGCCGATCGTACTGGTTGCCAGTGACCTTCAAGGTCATCAAAGATCGATGATTTCCATTTAATCTGACAGGATGTATGCCATTTTCTGTGAGTAACCTTGGCCGTATCTCTCACCGTTTCCGAAATATGGCCAGTTTTTCAATACATTTTCTACCTCATTTCGATTCAACTCTCATTTGAAAATGTTCCCCTTGCAGTGGATCGCCGAAATTTTGCATGCCCGTGTTTAAGACACATGGCTAATTATTCGTGAAGAATTTTTCCCAAAGACCTACCCTTTAGTCAGGGTACATCCGTTACGGAGAGACGGACAAACAGACAGACAGACGACAACCATGCCAATAGCTCGACCGTCACTTAAGTACGGTCGGCTAAAAACCGTCGCGCTAAAAAAAGTCGCCAGTAATTCGTGTACGCTACTTTGGCAGCTAATAATTCGTTTCTTTTTTGTCATCGCTATGGTCGTAGATACTGGAGGCTTTCATAGTTAATCTGGGTGGCTCGTTACATAGCGATTACCCAATCCGGCCTCACAAAGAGGGTCACCCATGCCGCTACAAACCGGACTGAACGTGCAGTAACTTGACTGATCAAGAGCAAATGCGATAGCTGTAAGTCAAGCTGGCGCATCTAAATGATGACAGATGGACGAACAGGGAGCGTCTATAGATACTTCGCTGAGTCAGAATCTGTCTCAGATAAAGACAAAGACCGACGAGTTTCTGTACAATCGATCCAAGCCTCATTTACGTTAGCCGACACCCCCACGACGGGGTCGAAGGGGATCAGTCGCCCTCCAGTTTCCAGTTTCGTGAACAATTTTTTTCTAGGGCTGATATGACGTCACTAGAAGACTATCGCAGTCTGCCACTACAGGCATACTGACGAGACTGACGTAGCTGGTAAAAGTTGCTGGCTCCAGTGGTTATAGGCCAGGTTTATAGTATACGGCTGCTTAGAAAAGTAGCAAGCCGGTAGGCGAAGTGGCTCACGACTGCTATACAATAACCAAACTGTTAACAGACAGACGGTCGGATAGAGACATACTGTTTAACAATGAGAGTCGCAAGCCAATAATTACACTAATATTAGCACATGATCCTCACATATCGCAGACACGACAACATAGTCGTAGGGGGAACACCCTCAAATTTCGACCAAAATAGGGGTGAGGTCACTGGAATGGCTATTTTGGAGCAGCTGTCCGACTAAATTGGCTAAGAAATATGCTGCTTGGTTGGCTTCATTTAACGTCGTGGAATCTTCTCGTTTTTTTCTATCAGTCGGTGTACGTCGTTACTTACTGACACAGTGACACTCCCCTCCATCTTTCAGTGCCGATTGGAAACGCCCCCACATCAAGTCTGTGCGACTGCGAGGCATCTGATCTGGGCAGATGCAGAGGATGCATCACAGTCGTTGAATTATACAGTTTGCAAGCACGAGAATGCCTATCATGAGACGTATAGCGAGCTCTCTCTACGTGCCAGTGGGGCAAACCTGCAGAAATGTTTGACAGGGCCTTCGTCTCCAGTCTTTTATTTAGAGACAAAGACCGGCGAGTTTCTGTACAATCAGGCCGTCCCCTTTTAAGTCGTAATAATTCATAATAATTTAAGCACAGATTACAGCAAACGCAAACAACGACAGAATGGGATAAAAAGGCTTCAAAGGCGCACTAATAACTACCCAGTCGATACAATACAACTCTGTGTTAGGCTCGAACTGCATTTGCTTGGACTTGTTGCAGGCATTTTTGTAGGCTAGCCAACATGTCGTGCAACAAGCTGTACGACGAATCCGCAACATAGCAAACCAAGCGGAGTTTGGGCTTTAAGACACAAATGTGTCGTTTCTAACACCACAACTTAGACGATTGTATTTCGTGACTTGGCCCATCTTTAGCTTGGCGCGGCGTCGACGTAGTCGCTAAGTTCCTAGTTGTTGCTTAGTTGGTTCGTATTCATGAGCGGGCGCTGCGGTCATGCAGCGACAATAGATCAAATGGATGGCATGGAGAGCCGGTGTCCCATTATAGGATCGCCCCCCCCCTCAAGAAAAGCCTCCCCGGCCGACAATATACTGGCAGAAATCCGGCCCGCCCGGGGACCGCCCTGGCGGGGCGGCTTTTTACCGGTAAATTGTCGGCCGGGAGGAGACTGCTAGCAAAGCGATCCCTATAATGGGGAGATTTTTACGGTGTCGGCGATATTTTAACAAGGGAAGACATATCAAATCCGTGATTATCTTCCCAGGGCGGATTTTTCATGGGGGAGACATTTTAATGTGACACCGGTTGCTGCTGCTGCTGCTGTAGACACCAGCTGGCGTGATCATACGCGATCATCCGGCGATTTCATCATCGATCCCCGTACTCACCAGAGTCCCTGTAGCTATATTGCATGAACTGGCTGCAGGCTTCTGCACGGTGTGCTGATGTGCCGTTAAGAAACCACAGCTACTCAAATCACTCGTCTCTATCTTACTCCGCTATCAAACACTACTATCCTAGATATGACCACCTGTTATGTTCGACGAAAAAAACACGATAAACTAATACCCCGTTTACACGATGAAGCAAACATGAAGCAAAGATGAAGCAAACGTAGGCCTATTCAATATACACGTGCACGACGTGTGCTCTAAGTTTGCTTCACGTTTATTTCAGCGTGTAAACCTGGTATCAAACAACTGAAGACAGTCGCCATTTACTGTTTGTCACAAAGCGAAACAAGGCGCTACAAATTTGCAGAAAAGTTTTGTTAAGTATAAGCTAGATCAGTAACGACGATCACGTGCTTATCAGTATCAGGAGAACTGAAGCCCATGACGTTTGTTGAGGGAGTTTCCCCAAAAAGAATTGGGCCAGGACAAGCGTGGACACCGGTGTCACCTGAAAAATGAATTCCGCTGGCGTGACAGAACATGCGCAAAACAGTGGCTCGTCCGCGATCAGCAACGAACTTGTGAAGGAGCTCATCTGCAGTCATGAAAATGCTCTGCACCTACAGAAGTCTGTACGAAAAAGAGACAGCCATCGCAGTCACGGTCGTCTGTTTAGATGCATTGCAAGGCACGATCTTTGGTCGAAAATCTACATACAGTTATCAGACGAACACTGACTGCCAATCTTCTTAAATGGAAGAAAACTGTTCAACGTTCAACCGTGACCGCTGCAGCAAATAGCCGCTTGCAATGCTAACCACGTCTATCTATCGGAAAGAGTGGATATTAATCGGGTCAGGGCCTGCCGTTGTCACTCTCTGTACAGCGAGATATCGATGACATGCCGTGCAGTTGTCGGCGCAGTGCATCACATCGCGTCGTCCGTGACCATGACGGATGTCAAGTCGTCGCTCAAAAAATGTCGACAAAGTGGTGGAGCTTCGCGTTCTATCCAGGCATTTGGAAACGAAAAAAACACCGGCTGTCGTATAATGCTTCTCGGACGGTTTAGTACGTGTTTTAAAACCAATGCTGGAGTGGGTGAGCAAGTACGCGGTACCAGCTTATTCCACTCTAGACGATGGTTTAACGTCATTAATCCAGATTCAAATGTCATAAACTACACCGTCGTTTGCTTTTGCTTTATGATGCGCGACTGCAGCCGAAAGTTATAACAAGAAATTTGAGCTAATGCTCACGAGACGCGCGCGAAAGCCTATAGCAGTTCCAGTTCACAAACTGTCAGTCTATCTCCAGCTATTTCGTCGCAGTTTATTTTTAGAGTGTGCGCTGCAGCCAAAGATCGCAAAAAATCAATAAAAAGCTCTAATTTTGGAAGTTCAGGGTCGTTCAAAGTCATGGACGTTGATACGACTAAAAAGCTCCTCACTAGTGCTTGTTGTGATGAGATAGGCAGCAAGCCCATGCCTATCTGCAACCGTTTTCACGAAAGACTAACCAAAAACGGTAAAATAACGACTTTTACGGGGTACCTCTTTTTGATGCTCTCGTGCGCAAGTTTCCGTGAACCTAAAAATCGAGACTTACACAATCGAAATTTATGTTTAATGCCGAAAATTTCATACGCAGCTTCTTCATGTCTCTCTGAATTAATTTCGGCGCAATTCGCTCTTGAAATGTGTTTCGCAGCCTGAAATCGCCAAAAAATCCATAAAACCCCCTATTTTGGCGTTCAAGGTCATCCAAGGTCATTAAATTCGATGGCAATCGAAAGCCAGTGTACAACTTTCTATTAGTGATTAATAGTAACCTAGGCCCTGTCTCGCACCGTTATTGAGATACAGCGACTTATTGGCTGAAAATCGCAAATTTTTCCTACCCCCTTTCATTTAGCGCCCTAGTTCGGAGTGACCCCTCCGAATTTATGGAAAAGCTTTACGGTTCTTGAAACTAGAGTTTTCCAAGCAGCCGATAGTAAAGATTTGGTGATCCTACCTTGCATCATGTTTGACTGATCTACCCGTGTGACAGAGAGACAAACAGACAGACGAACAGACAGAATTGCGATGGCTAAGACTCGCTAAAGCAGTCTAGCTGCTTTCGGTACCGGCCAGTGCGAGTTGAGTGTGTAGTTTAACATCGAATAAACAGATAGATGCGAATAAGGCAAACAGCTTATCGGCAGAATGAAATCCACAGAAACGTCGTGCATGGCGTTAAAAAACAAAAAAATTGAGTTAATGCTCACGAGACGCGCGAAAGCCTATAGCAGTTCTAATTCAGTAGTTTAGCTAAAAATTGGGGTGTTCACGCTAAGTTAATATACAAATACCAAATTCTCTATCTGGATCGCATAACGACAGTTCCGCGGCGCCACCTTGTTAATGATGTAGACTTGTGTCGCAGCCCGAAATCGCCGAAAAATCCATAAAACCCTTTATTTTGGCGTTCAAGGTCATTCAAGGTCATTGAATTTGGCGCCAATCGAGAGCCAGTGTACGACTTTCTATTAGTGATTAATAGTGACCTAGGCCTTTTTTCGCACCGTTACTGAGATACAGCGATTTATTAGCCAAAAATCGCAAATTTTGCCTACCCTCTCTCATTTAGCGCCCTCGTTCGGGGTGATTCCTTGGAATTTATAGAAAAGTTTTACGGTTCCTGAAACTAGAGTCTTCCCTGCAGTCGAAGGTTTGGTGACCCTATCTTGCACCGTTTTTGACTAATCCACCTGTGTGACAGACGGACAGACGGACGGACGGACAGACAGACAGACAGACGGACAGAATTGCGATGGCTAAAACGCGCTGAAAGCAGTAGCTGCTTTCGTGCGTAAAAAACATGGCGCTGAACATATTACAGCTTATTGAAGGGAACGACGCAATTCCTCTAGCAACCTGAACAACCAGCTACATTTAACTGACGAAAAGGTGGACCCGCAAAGTACCAAGTTATAGGGTCCAAATATCAAACTAGATTTTCCAAAGTGTGCATCGACAGGGATGGCGATAATATATCGAGGTGTCTGTCATGCGAGATCGTCCGTCCATGGCGCAGTGACCAGTGAAATTGCCGAAACTGCGAAGAGCGGAGCGGTGAGGTCTAACGTGCAGATTTGCTTTGAGCCCAGCACCAACAGAAGAACAGGTGATGTCATGCAGACCGTCGCTTTTAACCAGCCAAGTGTTTCGGTTCGTGCCGCTGACGCCACCGCAGATTCAACGACGTTCAGTGACAAATCGCTTATATGCTGTAGACGCCTGGCTTGCAACACATCTCAGATATTTTGCACGTATTCTTTTTAATCGTATATATTTTTTTTCGTTTCTGGCAAACTAAAGTAGCCCAAAAGCGTCATCCGTATAAAGCCCAAATTTCATTACGCCGACATCGTCGCAAACATCTCGGCATGTCGAGATGGTTTGTGTCTGCGACTTTATTGATTTGTGTCCACGACTTTCCCGAGGGAAAGTTTCGGTGAATGTCGGCGCAATGGAATTTGGGCTTAACACAGCTGAGATACTTTGCCAGAGAGAAAAAAATTATAAAACATATAGGCCCATGCGCAATGTCGCATTGCAAAGTATAGAGTCTAGTCATATGTCATTAAACGTCGTTGAATAGCGACGTCACGTAAAACGCCTTCTTTCTTTTACATTATACATTTTTATGATTTTCGTCGTTAATACCAAATGCACCATATCACTTCCGCCGAAACAGGCAAAAATTATACGACAAGGTTCATATTATAGGTCTGCAGGTAAAAAATGCAGCCATCTTCTTCAACCGTTCGAGTCAATTCCTTCCTTTTGTTCCGTGTGCACAGCAGTCAGCAAAGATACATTTTCAGGTTTTGGCGCCAACGTAGGCTATGTAACTGCCAGTAAACGTCACCTCAGATCCAAAGACAGACGCGATAAAGAACACAGACTGATTGGGGCGTTTTAACGCCAATAAAACAGATAATACGGTCTGCGGTTTATGTCTCGTCCCACTGCGACACGAGAAGAAACACGGACGCAGCGACGCGTGAAATTGCCGTACTGCCGAGTACGTAGCAGTAAATCCGTAATCCCAATGCCGTGTAGTAAACGGCTGTCGATTCGCCCAATCGTCCGATGTCGTCAGGCGATATTTAGCTAATTTCGACTGCGGCGGGCCAGCAGCAGCAGCGACCGTAGCAAAAGTTCGCACTGAAATATTGGAGTCGTAACGTGAATAAGTGGAAATAATGCGAGAATACGAATTAACCTAACTAGAAGTAATTAACTTATTTTTTTCTCAAGTTAACTAGCAGCAAGTTTTAAACGATCTATTACTTCCATATTCTTGGCTAGTTATTGCAAAGTTTATTTTTTTCTAGTAGTTTTATTGTTGTATTGTGTTATCAGTGACATTCATTGATGTATACTGTTATTTTATTGTGGCATGTTAGTGGCTGCGGCTCTTTGTCATTAAATGAAATAAATAAATAATGGATATCACAACGAGGTATCGGCAGATTAATTATCAAAACTGCTTTACTGGCACACCGAGCAAGCAGCAACGTAATTATTGAAGATGCCAGCAGCACATCAGAGGCATCGCCACATCGACCATCACTTTGTGAAATATTAAATTATTAATGTTACAAAACTGCATCCGTTGCTGTGCGCTCTCGTGCATGCTCGCGGATTAACAGGGTCGACGAATTGCGCTGTCCCATGTTTGGCCGACCGTTAAATCGACCCTTGGGTACAATGTCTCGTCTGTTTGTCGTCTGTTTGTCTGTAATTTACGTATTGTGGCTAAACGGTACGTATCGAGTACGGTACAGGAATGGTACCGTTGGATACGGCAATCACGAGTTCCTATAGACTGTCAATAGTAACCTGCCTGTAGCCATCACCCACGTGCGCCGCATTACCTTATCGTATTTTACAGTTCATTGTAGCGTTCGATATAGCAGCGTCACCATAGCGTGTATGGGGCGGTGAATGGGGATGTTTACGTTGTTCCTATTGTTTTCGTGCATGCTAGAAACCACCTGCTTCGACAATGCAACAACTTGCCAACAAGCGCCGTCAGACAATTATTACATGACAATATTAATCACAGACTTTCAATCTACTGGCATTGACAGCACAGAGCGTCAGCTTACACGCGGGTTTTAACGATCACTTTAGGCCCAGTCGTTGCAACATAAATTCAGCCGTTTCTCACAACACATAAAATTCTGCAGTACGTATGTTTAGGTCTGATATAGCAAACTTTAAGCACAAACACACGACAGATGACTTTTATATGCGTCTTGTTTTAACAAATCGTATCTTGGGACGTTTCTGCCGATTACGAAGCAAGAGCGTCCTACTGTCTCAAAGAATGCCGTGTGATGTTGTGTACGCTTGCAAGCTTATTCTCGAGTCAGTAACGCCACGGCTATGTTTTGTGCAAAAAATTTGGTGACGTTGCACTAGCCGATGTCGAGGCTCCGAATAGCGAAAAAATCTAAGCTAATTAACTTGTTTTCCCTGACGCGGTGCACTTGGCGTATAAATTTTCGAGAGTTTCTAGTTTGTTCGCCACTGCGTCATGATCATCCGTAATTAATTAGCAGGCGTGCCAGCATAATAGGCCTACCCATGGATATATATCTATGGATATCCATATCCACGGCAAACCTGCAATCAGAAGTCTTAATTACTTTTTTTAAGGGCGCGTTGCACCAACGTCGTTCAACTTTGAACCCGGTCAAATCTGAATCTGAACCTAGTTCAACCGTAAATTGCGCTGCACCAAAGCGGTTCAAGCGTTGATATCCGTTCGATTCTGAACTGCCATCTGACCGCCGATCAAATTGTGTTCAGCTGAACCGAGATCATGAACGACGTTGGTGCAACGCGCCCTAAGTCGCTTAGCCTACGTGGCCACTCATGGTGCACTCGCACGATACACCGATGTTGCAGACAAACGGACGGACAGACGGACAACTTACGACGGCAATAACGCCCTCTGCACTGCATGCATGCATAAAGAAACCCGAAATACCAAAAACGTAATTGTCGCGGCGAGCCATAATACGCTGGCGATGAGCGTGGGACGGAAAACGACGTCAGTGCAGCCACAGTAGTAGCAGTAGGTATAAGCTGGCTATGGGTTAAGCCGGGCTATAACGTACTGTACTGTACGGACGGCGGTCCGTTCGGCTAAGTTGGATTAGCCGGATGGTAAAGAATCGGCGGCGTGACGGCACGCTGACATCAATGAACGTCGCCATCCATCACTGCTCACTGCTTGCAACCACTGCTACTAGTCCACCACTAGGCCTACCGGCATCATCATCATCATCAGCAGCAGCAGCAGCGGCAGCCGTAGACGACACCCAACTCTACAAGAAGCCTAGCTGTCGCTATGGTGGGCCGACCGACCGTACCGCCTACGTCCGAAAGCCAGCGTCCCGATTTCCAGTCGCGCCGGAGGGAAAGCGATTTTCGACACTGTGTCTCAAAAAACATCCCCGACATTTTTGACCGTAACTTGAAAACCAATTATCAGATTTTGATAATTTTTGGTAACAATATTTCCGACACAACTTGCCATCAAATGACCGTTCAGTTTCCTACCTCACTCAATGTAATTTTTTGCACTACCTAGGGAAAGCAGATCAAGCGAAATGTGTGTTGAAATAAACAGAAAACCTGAAAAAACATCCCCGACATTATCGATCGTAACCTGAAGAAAGATCAGCAGTATTTCATAATTTTTGGCAAAAATATTTCGGACACAACTGGCTATTAAATATGTATTTTAGTTTTTACCTCACCCAACGTCTGTTTTTGCATTGAATTGAAAAAAACGTCAATAAATTCCATCTATCCTAATCTGTGGGTTCCAACAGCCGGTCTATTACAAGGTTTGACTCATGCAGCAGTGTGTCTACCAGATAAAGTTTAGGAATGTTTGTGAAGTCAAGAAGCGACTGGTACAGCCTGGATTGGTCTGGAACAGAACATTATCGATACTGCTGTCAATGAATGGAGAAAGCGTCTCCTTGCCTGTGTTCGCATAGTGGGCCAACACTTCAAGCAATTTTACTGCAAGCAATTGAAAAATGGACAACTAAATAAAATGTTAGCCAAAGTGTCAGAAATGTGAACAAAATGTGTTTTTACGCGTTATGTTAATTAAGCAATCATATCGCATTGGATAAAAAGTGATATTTCGCTGGTTGTGTTTTCCATAGGTAGTGCAAAAACAAATGCTGGGTGAGGTGGAAAACTAAATGGTCATTTAATGGCAAGTTGTGTCGGGAATATTCGCAAAAAATGATCAAAATCTGATAATTGGTTTTTAAGTTACAGTCAAAAATGTCGGGAATGTTTTTTTGAGACACAGTGTAGAAGTGTGACTACTAACAGTTGTGTTAACGATGTTATTCATAGGCGTAGGGGGACTCTTTCGCATAGGGGGCAGAGAAGGCAACTTGCCCGAATATTCAGAGCCGGATCATGGTCCCTTCGGGTCCTGAGGCTTGAGAGCGACTGAGGGCCCCTCGTACATTGCAATACTGACTTCATTTTAGCTATTTTTGTGCTGCAACCTTGATTGCTTAAACAATAAAAACATAGATGTAAAAAACAGTTTTATGTTATTTTTATAAAAGTTTAACAAACATGTTTTTATGTTTTTTATTTATTTTTTAATGCATTTATTTTTTATGTTTTTTTTATTTTTAAAATGTTTTTGTGCTTTTTATTGTCGTGTTTTTTGTTTGTGTTAAAACATAAACGTACAAAATTACAAAAATAATTTATTTCTCATGGGAAATGGTCTTTCTGGAGACCAGAAATGACAATCATCTAGTGTGGAACTTTAAGCTAATTTTTTTCTCGAAATAGTGTCAAAATGCACCCAAACACACCAAGTTGACGCCAAAAAATCCCAAATTTTGTGGGAAGAAGTGTACGCCTTGAGTGCCTCGCTACTACCTGTGGATACATTACTGGCACTGCTTTTACGCGCGACAGCGCTCTGAGCGCTGTAATGGCGAGGCGTCTGTCTATTCGTCCGCCTGTCCGTCCGTCCGTCCGTCCGTTATACTCTGCTATAGTATCAAAACAGTGCAGGCTGGATCACGAAACCTTCACCTAAGCTTCGTAAAAGACTCTAGTTTCCGAATCCGTAAAGCTTTTTCGGAAATTTGAACTGAATCATCCCCACCAAGAGAGCTAAGTAAAGGGGGAGGGGCTTAAAAAATTCGCGATTTTTAACCTTTAGGCCCTAAGTCGCCGTATATCAAAAACGGTGTGAGATAAGGCCAAGGTTACTATTAATCACTAATATGGGAAGTCGTGCACGCGCTTTCGTTTGATACCAAAAACAATGACCTTGGATGACCTTTAACCGCAAAATAAAAGGTTTATTGACTTTTGCTTTTGAGATTTCAGACTGTGACTCCCACATGAAGAGTAAATTGCGCCGAAACCACTAGAGTTAAACCAGAACAACTTGCATACGAAATTTATTCGGATGTTTTGAACTAATTATTATTGTCAGTATTAAACGTAAATTTCAACAGTTCAAGTCTCGAACCCCTCTTCAAGGAAACCTGAGCAAGCGGGCATCAAAGACGGGTACCCCTCTAAAAAGTCGTTATTTTATCGCTGTTGGCTCGTCCAGCGTGAAAACAGTTGCAGATAGACATAGACTCAAGGCTTGCCGTAACAGGAACTGCTGACGGGCTTTCAAGGGATATCAACACTGATGACCTAATACGACTTTGAACTTTTAATATAGAAAGTTTTAGTGATTTTTTTCGATTTTTCCGCTGCGGCGCACACTTTAGGAGTGAATTGCGACGAAATGGCTGCAGAATGGAGATAGACCAAGACAACCTGCGTATGAAATTTTTAGCATTCAACGTAGATTTAACTGTATGATTTTCGACCTCCTAGGTTCAAAGAGTCCTGCAATCGAAAGCTTCAGATTTAAGAATTAAAGAATTTTTGTTCAGTTTGCAGCGGCTCTGCAATGTACTCGTTAAAGAATTCTGTTGTTTTCTTTGTCCTGTATTTTTATTATTATTTTTTGTCTCAGTTTTTTGCCCAAATTTTCCGCCGTTTTGCCCGGATTTTTACGGCGTTCTGCCCGAATATGGAAGGGGGAGAGGCGGGCAGTTGCCCTCACCTCGGCTCCTACGCCCGTGCTGTTATTAAACACTAAAATCAACGCTAAAATGCGGTAATTCGATGAACGTGAATGATTGATGCAGGCAGAAACTTAGCGCCTCTGTAGATTCGCATATTGGCGCTATATAAATATGATTAGTATTAGTATAGTATTAGTATGAGCGTTGCAAGTTGCAGCCAAACCGCTGCAGATAGCGACATGGTAGGCCTAACTACTGTTTATTGACAGCTTATACGAACTAGTCATTGCCCTATACAACAATACCATCGCTGACCACTTAAGAACTACCGTTTAACCGCAACACGTATGCCACAAACAGACAGACAGACAGACTAGACAGACACAATTTTGTGGAGTACGCACGATCGTAAGTACGGCCGGCTAAAAAGCATGGCTCAGCGGAGAATATGTACACAACAGTCAGTTGTCCAGCGCAAGAGTTGAATTCCTGCAGGCGATCAGCGAATAAGCACGCACATTCAGCAGCTGCAGTCGTAAGTCGAACCTTCATATCAGCGATCGATCAATGTTCGAGTTGACAAAAGATCAGCCCCCGATCAGTAGCGAAACAGCGCTCCAATTACAGCCTGACATCACCGGCCTCCTCGAATTAACCAGGATACGATGCCTGCAGCTTGTAGACCCTATAATATCCGTCATTGTTATTCTGAGACACGTCATCAGTCACGCACTCACGCTTCAGTAAACCCACTATAGATCAGAGTGAATTGCATGCTGTATAAACAACTGATATTAATTTCGAGATATATCAAAAACGCAAAATAAACGTACGTATGCCCACAAGGTGTCCTTAAAAGTGACTTACACAGTTTTTTCGTTATTGTTTCCATCACCACTAGAAATTTTGAGGTTAAAGTCGTTGCAGCAGTACCACAGATAGAAAATTCGTGACGTATACCATTTAAGTTTCGTGAAAAATTCACGAATTCAACCACATTTTTAAAACTCATTGATGCAATAATGGTAATATTTAGCATCAAGTCATTCAACGCTGGGCATTTCTCAGCCTTAAGCGAGTGCATTTATTTTTTACCTACAAAAGTTTGTTTTCTCAACTTGACACTTCTAAACGTCGAAGTGTCTCTGCTGTTTAAGCAATGAAAATGTGGTCCACCGATCGATTCTTAGTAGATTTTCAGTTATTTGATCTTTCGTCCATTTAACCTGAAGCTTTTCCCAATCGGAACTACGATGTGCTACGTCAGTGCTCACCTATAGGGATGCGGTGTGGGAAAGAAGCGGACACGGCGGTTGCCATGTGCATCGACATCATCACGCACAGCGCCGAAGTCGCCAAAAACCAGCTCAACAACATCGTCGTCGTCGTCAGCGGCGGAACGTACGGAAGAGTAAAAATTCGAGGTCGCTGGCGGATGACAACAACGCTAGCGACACCTGTGGTCCGAGGTCGCTAATCCGCTCTCATATCTGCACACCCATCACTGATCGATGCTAAACAAAATCAAGAATACACTGAGCCAAGGGAAGGATTCTTTACAATTAGCAGACAAACAAAAAATCATACGTGCGTTAGACTGAGACAAAAATCGATACCTTGGATGACTTTGTTCTTGAAAATCTGAATAGCCATTTCTTCGGATGGTTTGTACTAATTAATTGTCGCTATTTTCCACGTAACCCAATCTACATGGCGGAGGCCACAATGCGCCGATGTCACAGACAAACTGACAAACAATTTTTGGTTACTTTATGAAGTCCAAACTTTGGGTTTTGACCGAGACATACGCGGTGAATATAGACCGTTCTATTACGACGTATAAGCCTAGCCATCGCGTTTTCGTCTGAGACGACTGGTTTGGTCAGACAACTTAACACGCGTCATTTGCGTATAGCTAATAGGGTGTTTACACGATCCAACAAACGTCCAGCTTCATTAAAACATATGGCAGCAAACGTCCAGCAAACTTCCAGCAAACGTCCAGCATTAGCACGTGTATTTTGAATACATTTGCTGGAAGTTTGCTGGACGTTTGCTGGATCGTGTAAACACCCCATAAATCTTTGAAAAAGAATGGGCGAGTAAAAAATAACTAGTCTAGACTCTTCGCAACCATCGGACCAAGCCGTGATGCCAAAAAAATGGCAAGATGAGGCTGACTTTGATAAGATAGAATACACGAAAACCGCCGTTTTAAAACTCTGGTTTAAGCAAGCACTGAATAGGCCTATTTTGTGAAAACGACACAAATAGGCTATCCTATATTGTGGGTCGTACCAAACGACCATTATAACTGAAGACTAACCTTCCTTTATTTGGTATTTTTATGAGAGCGGACTGCTTACTGTTTGCTTGAGCAGCGTACAAAGCGACTGAACTGAACTGAACTACAGGCCTACAATGGAACAAAACGAAACGAATTAAACTGAAGCGGCTTTCATTTCTAGCCGACCGTACTTAGGTAACAGTCAAGCTTATGGTACGGTTGTCGTGTGTCCGTCGTTCGTCGTCTGTAACTGATGTATTGTGGCCAAACGGTAAGAGATAGAACCAAGATTGCTATTTTATCACTAATAGAAAATCGCAGACGCCCTTTTAGATGAAATGAAAAAATCATCGACCTTGGATGACTTTGAGGGTCACTGACGGTCGGCTATCCTAGCGACAGCTGGGCTTTTTATTGTTAATTTTTATTTCATTTTAGTTTAGTTCGGTTTTGTTTCTCTGAACACTCCTTTAAAATGTTCAGCCAGATGAAGTTCGAAAGAGTAAAAATTACCTGACAATGATTCTTTTCTGGCGCAGTTGCTGCATCGTATCGTCATCATCGGCGGCGTGCGGCAGTAAGCCTACTGCAATGCCTGCCACACACCGTCCCGTGGTCGACTGGAAGAGACTAGGCTGTACGTCACGTGACCCCGGTGCTATGCGCGCTTCCGGACATTCAGTGCACTTGCTGCGCTGTCTGCAGTGTCAAACGGGTCAACAAACGTCGCTCAATAATCAGAGAACGTTCCAGGCTGTAGTGGACAACACAATTAGACAAGAAATCTGAGCTGAGTAAGGTCATTTTACCGATTTGTAAAATTTGTTCACCTATTTGCTTAGAAATATTACAGATTTTACCTTTGCAATACCTAATAAACTAGAAAGCAGTCGAAGCCCGCCCACCTCCGCCAAGGCAATGTTGTTCGCTAGGTGGCAGCACCGTCTTCGGTTTTGCAGCAGTTTCCCTTATGCCCCATTGAAAGCAATGGTAACGAAAAATTCAAAGTGATCCAGAATCCAGGATTCCTTCCAAATCACCTCCAAAATTGAAACACTGGTAGTTTGTGCCATTCCTGACATACCCTCAAAATTTCAGAAAGATCCGTCCATAACTTTTTGAGATATCTTGCTAACACACAGACAAACAGACAGACAAACAAGCAAACAAAGTCTGGCAAAAACATCACCTCCTTGGCGGAGGTAAATATTATTGTCAACGTTTTAGTATTAGTATTCGCAAAGTAGTGTAGAGATATACTAGAATAAGCGTATTGTCTGGTTTATGATTATGACCGGAGCCAACGCTCGTAACTGAAAATGTGACTGCTTGATGGGGGAAACAAGTGAGACCATAGCATAGCGAAAACATTGATATAGGCCTAAGCTTGTCTGTTGTTACTGCAGTAATGCTGGTTGGTCTGCTTAATCGATCATAGCCCAGATCTAATAGGCTATCAAGTTGCAAAACAAATAAAACAGCTAAACGCAAGTCCCTTACTTACTGAACTGAACTGAACTGAGTTGATTATAACACACTTGCAGCTTAAAAGCAGAATAACTGAATAATACATTGCAATCTACATGAATAACAAAATATGCAAAACATGCAAAAACGTTTGAGTAGCGAAAAAATAGTATCTAGACAGAACAAATACAAAAAAACAACGACAATAGTCCCAGTAGCCACAGTAGCAGTACAGTCAAAGAAAAGCGGTGTTCAGTTAATATGTACAGACAGAAATGAAATAAATTGATTAAAATGAAATAGCTCTGCTGTTTCATTTTTTTTTGTTTTATTTCATTTCAGCTCAGTGCAACGCCGCGTTTTACGTTAATTGCATGAACCGTGCAAACTGCTGCACCGCAGTGTGTCACGTCGTGGCGACGACACGTTGAAAAGGTTTCTCGAGGGTTTTTTGCTCGCGGTTGCGCGTTTGAAGTGTGACGGTTCTCCGCTGTTAATGGAATTCCTGGTGGCGAGTGGACAGACGAACGGACGCTTGCGGTCAAGGAGACGTGCACTGTAGGTTGGGCCGTTTGATTCTCATTTTGAGTCTGCATGAACTAGCAAACGCGCCAAACAAACGCTGTTGCTGTCTCTAGAACTAAGAACGAAACCAAGTCTATAATCGAACAGATTTCAGGCCTGGGCGCTGACAGTATGATACGTGGCAGGGACTAAAAAGCAGATTTTAAGTTATTGTAAAATGCGTAAAAATGCACCAAGTAATATAAAACAGTACCCGGTAATTGTAGGTAGGCTAACTGTATGCTTTCGACAACAGAACAATAAGTTGGAACATTAGAGCTTTTAACGATAATGCGCTATATCTACATTTGACATAGAACAGCAGCGTTGTGAGTACGTAAAAAAGTATGCAGACAGTAGTCTAAGTTGCAATTTTCCATTACAAATTTTCGACGGAGTTCCGACAAACAGCTGCAAATTTCCCAAAAAATTATAGGTGCTCAAAATTTCAATTTTGCTATTAATTTTTTTAGTCCCAGATTTTGCATTTTTGGACGAAGACATTTCCGACAAGAAAATGATTTTTCAACAATTTTCTGATAACCAAAATTTAGCGGGCCTCCTGCGACGACGCCACCGAGTTGGAGAACGTGTAAACTGTGATTAACGAACACAATTAGCGGACTTTTCCCATCTTTCCCAAAAACGTAAATTCCACCGACAACAGCGACGTTCAGCCAGTTGCTATGGTAACAGTCGGAGTGCGAGAAAAATTGGACTAGGCCTAGGCCGTTGGCGTAGACATCTCACGCGGGCCGGTGACGGACAGACGAAGGTGAAAACAATTAGACTAATGGGGTGTTTACAAGATCCAGCATTCATCCAGCTAGCTGGAAGTTCTATGGTAATTAGGAGAACGGGCGGGTTGTAACTACAGATTTAAATATTAATGATATTGGTGAGCATTGGAGAGCCTATATAACACGTAGGTCTATCAGCTGTGGGCTAAGTCTAGGCCCGCTCACGACTTAGCCCACGGCTGATAGGCGAAGGGGTTCCATCAGGCCAGCTGGATGTTTGCTGGATGTTTGCTGGACGTTTGCTGGAAGTTTGCTGGATCGTGTAAACACCCTATGAAGCATCACACCACTGACATCAGCACAGCAAAAGATAGCTGATAGTCGTGAGTCGTATAGTCCTAGGTCCACGGATACATAGTTGCATCTTTGTCGGAGCCTGAGACGGCTGTTGTTGCGCATATTGATCAGTGAATTACTGATTGTCGTCGCTATTCCATAGCAACCCATAACCGTCAGTGTTTGGCCTCCTACTCCCAATGTCTTTGTTCAATGTTCATGGCTAGTTTCACGGCAGAGCGATAAAATCGAGTGAGCTTTCTTTGCTAAAAGATCAAAACTTTCCAACGCAATGTCTCGAAATATAAGCTCACTGCATTTTAGCCTTTTTAGGTTGTTCTTGGGCGTAAGCACCACGTCTAAAGCAGTGGCGATAAACGCAGCAGCAGCACAGCGCGACGACGGATAAAACAAAAACAGCCGCTGCAACAAGAGCGGCAAAAATGTCGAACATCATGAACTGAAGGGCCGACAGCTCAAACGCCCCGGTGCGCAGATGTCGGTCGCCATATTTGATCACGTGATCGATCATGGCGGACACTCGCTGTGCTGGGGTGTCGCGTCGATCACGCAGGATAGCTGAAGCCAGGCTTATGTTGTGTTTGTAGCTGGGATCTGTAAGCAACTTGTCAATGTTTGACACCAGCGACTCCGAGGTGAAATCAGCGATCTTCATCCGTATCGCGTAGCCTTTAGATTCAGCAGCTGCAGCGTTCGCCGGTTGATCAATTGATAACGGAAGAATGATAAGAGGCTTCGAATGATACACCGATTCAATGATGCTGTTAAATCCGCCGTGACTAATGAACAGTTTAATTTTGGGGTCAGCCAATAAGTCGTTTTGTGGGATCCATGGCATTTTCAGAATGTTTTCATTGTTACAAAAATCTTCTGCTTTCAACTTCCAGATGACTGACAATGAGAAGCGCTTCGTGGCTTCTATAAACGCATCGCAAAGTCGTCGATTTATCTCCGGTGGAAAGAAATCGCAAAAGCTGCCGAAACTTACAATAATCACTCCATTTTTTGACCTTGACATAAACTCTTTAACCTCACCGGAAAGATGTCGTTCCGTTGCTCCAGCCATGATATCGCCAACCGCAATTGTGTTGGGCATTTGTGGCAGTGGATAGTTAATTGACAAATCTTCCAAGTAGAACCACAACGACTGACGATGATAAAACTCCAACATATTCGTGCACGGACTATTTGGAGCATATTTTTCCACGTAGTATTTAGTGTCCGATGACATAACATAGAAAGTTATTAAGTCAATGATGAAGGCTGTCATTCGTTCAGAAAAAGTCTGTCGATTGTTGACAGTGAACATATTCGGAAATGATGCAAAGCGTGGGACTCGAAAGAAATATGATGCAGCAAAATCTACTGACAACGTGGCGTAGGGTATTGCCAGATCGTACGGTATCGTGCTGTAACAGGCGATGGCAAAAAACACGTCCATAATTGCAAACTCGTATCCTGTTCGTCGTATCGGACGCATGATTTCGATGTTGTCCAGCAGTCGCATGCAATCCTCTTCTGACTCGCGTATCGATATATCGTTCAGTCGACTTGCCATCAACTTTTCATGAAATGGCGACGTCGTCATCGCCATCTCTACCATAGTCTTCGATACTTCGGCGGAGTTTGCAAACGGCGTATTTTTTTCCACCGGATACTTGACGTACGTGAAGTTCTCGATGTCGTCCGTCACGAAGTCTGGAACACGAGCGTTGGCCGGCACTATCACGGTGACCGTGTTGCCCAGTTTGGCCAAGTCGACAGCCAGACGACTAAAAAATCTGACGTGCGAGTTGACGTTAGACGGGAAAAGCAGAATCTTCGTAGCGTGTACATTCGCTATTGAACACATCGAAATGACAACAACCACCAGTACATCCACGCTTGGTCTCCGCATGTTTCGCGTTTGAAATCTGAACACGAAAATTTTTATTTCAAAAGAAAAAAAATGATAGTTTATTCACAACGATTTTTTTTGCTGTGTACAAGTAATCGGGCGTAAGCAGATAATAAGACTTTCGTGTAAATTAATATAAACTCCAGAGTCCGGCCCATGTTGATTTTTCCTCTCTCGTTAGGTTTAAGGCTTTTCTTAATCGTACTGATTTGTCTAATTTTCTGTTATATTGTGTTGATTAGCGTAGATGTTAGTGTTCCTTTTGGAACCTTTCTATCCTGGGCTGGCATTTTGTTGTTACCTCCGCCAAAGAGGTAAGGTTTTTTGCCGGTTTTGGTTTTTGTTTGTCTGTTTGTTTGTTTGTCTGTTTGTCTGTGTGTTAGCAAGATAACTCGAAAAGTTGTGGACGGATCTTTCTGAAATTTTGAGGTTATGTCCCGTAACAATGACGTCACAAGGACTACTGCGAATAAGTAAGTAAGCTTAACTATTTTATGCTACGAAATTGATATCTTTATGTGCTGCCTGTTTTCCGAGACCACTGTAGCTTTGACAGTGTTTGTTTTGCTAGATAATGTGGTCACACAATAAAGGTGCGGTGAGTGGAAGAACTTCACGTTTACGCGCCATAAATTTCTGCTTGTAACAGTGAAAAAATGGTTAAAATCGGTGCTGAATTACCAAAGTTATCCCAAAAATAAAACTGGGTATCCGTTTTTTGGACCACCCTGTAGGCTGTATAATATGCACGGATAGGCTATAGGCCTACTGACAATTACAGTGGCAATTACAGAGTTGACAACACGCAAACTCGACATAATGCACTCACCAGACACTACAGGCAGTACAGAGTACATTGTAAAATTCAAAGTTCAAACAACTATCCAGTAGCCAACGGGCCAGGCTTGCTGCAGAGGCTGACAGTGCCATAGGCTTACACTCTAGCAGATTAGATGGAAATCATTGATCTTGGATGAACTTGAGGGTAGGCCTACTGCAACCGGAACTGTATGCTGTAGCGCGTCTTCCCCAGCAATAGCTGGGCTTTCTTGTTTTGTGTGAAGGAAGCATTTCGCTAACTTTGTTGTTAGTCAACTACGCTACCTATAGTTTAGCTAACGAATATCATTACGTATAACAAGTAATTTGAGCAAAGCTCACAAGACGCCCGACAGCGTATAGCAATTCCTGTTTGCAGATTGTCCTGGTCTACAGTTGTATCTCCATCCAGTTCGTTGCAATTCACGGTTGAAGTATGTGCTGCAGCCGAAAACTGCAGAAAATCACTAACAACCATCTATTTTGGGGTTCAAGGTCGTTTAAGGTCATTAATGTTGAACCACTTTTAAGCTTGTCAGCAGTTTTTACGGTAGGCTAAGCAACATGTCTATGTCTATCTGCAAGAGCTAGGCGAGCCAACACGGTAAAATATCGACCTTTTATGGGGTACCCCTCTTTGACGCCCGCATACGGAAGCCTCCTTGAACATAGGGGGTCGGGGCTTGAACCGCTAAAATTTAGGCTTACGTTTAATGCTGAAAATTCCATATGCAGGTTATCTTGGTCTATCTCAAGTCATTTCGGCGCAATTTACTCTCGAAATGTGTGTTGCAGCCCGATATCGCGAAAAAAATCAGTAAAACCCCCATTTTGGGGGTTCAAGGTTGTTCAAGGTCGTTGATTTTAATGTCAATGGAAAGGGCGTATGGGACTTCCTATTAGTGATTAATACCCGTAACATAAGCCCTATCTCGCACCGTTTCTGAGATACGATGCTGTCGAGCGTAATAAGAGTTGTATAGCCTACCGAATGCTGTTTCACTAGTATTACACAAACATATTAAAGTTATACGGAAATACAGACATACTTATGCAGAACATACAGGTAAAATGTGGTCTGCGGCCTACGTCCACGGTGTTAGTCGCGATAGTGATTGCATATTGGCCTACATATTGTAGGCCTATTGTATTTACGCGCATGCGTCACGATGCGTGTCCATTTCATAACAAGAAATTTGAGCTAATGCTCACGGGACGCGCGAAAGCCTATAGCAGTTCCTGTCCGCAGGCAGTCACCCATCGCAGTACTAACCGATCCCGGCGTAGAGTAACTTCATTTCAACCGAAACGCGTTACCAATTACGCTACGACACCAACGCCAGTAACGTGGCGCCGCCTTGTGAATGATATAGACTTGCGCAGCCCGATATCACGAAAAAAATCCATAAGACCCCCTATTTTGGCGTTAAAGGTCATACAAGGTCATTGAATTCGGTGCCAATCGACAGCCAGTGTACGATTTCCTATTAGTGATTAATAGTAACCTAGGCCTTATCTCGCACCGTTACTGAGATACAGCGAGTTTTGGGCCGAAAATCGCACATTTTGCCCACCCCCTTTCATTTAGGGCCTTTGTTCGGGGTGACCCCCTTCGAATTTATGGAAAAGCTTTACGGTTCCTGAAACTAGAGTCTTCCAGGCAGCCGATGGTGAAGATTTCAAGATCGTAGCTTGGACCGTTTTTGCCTGATCCACCCGTGTGACAGACAGACAGACAGACGGACGGACAGACGGACGGACGGACGGACAGAATTGCGATAGCTAAGACGCGCTGAAAGCATAGCTGCTTTCGCGCGTAAAAACTGAAGTATGAGCCGAGCTGCCCTTGACAAATTCAACGTCGATGAGATTACGTGACATGTTTACGGCTTATTTTTGCCACGTGATGCACGTGTAGTTTTACCACATATCGTTTCGTTGTACACTGCAGTCTGTGCGTGTGACGTTCACTCCTCGGTTTGTGTTTGACGTTTTTGTCTTGCATTGACTTTTGCGGAGTGTGGCCGACTGTGGTGTCAGAATTTTCCGCACAAAGAGTTTAGTATGTTATTAATAACTAGGGCTGCAGCTGCGATGTACACTGTATTGCGCTCAAAAACTGTCTTAGGGCGTAATCGATTTAGCAAAACTGAAACCAGTTTCGGGTTTAGCTAGGTTTCGATCTGTAAATGGATTTGCTCGAAATTGGTTTCACTGCGTGAACGATCTTGTAAAACAAATTTACATTTATCACACACGCATACGAAAGTATCTGCCATATAACGCTATTAAATAAATATCTAATGCTAAAAATGAATTTATCTCAATTTTGGTCAAATTTCTTAAACCAGCCCAATCGTCTGTAACACGTGCACATCCGTTTAAACTCTGTAAACTCTCATGCCCATCTGCTTTTATTGCTAGCACTTTTTGGCACCGGGTTGTCAACATGTGGAATGCTCTCCCAGAAAATATTGTTGCAGCTACATCCCTGGCAATGTTTAAAGCTCGACTAAACGATTTTGACTTGGTTCGGTTTACATCTGT
>Ga0056128_1000431_pt1 | contig 37222 bp, 29 predicted proteins | sample WorMetLIZISLAND2_FD_71113 | JGI IMG/M metagenome (GOLD analysis project Ga0056128, IMG submission 71113) | Marine gutless worms symbiont microbial communities from Max Planck institute for Marine Microbiology, Germany - Olavius geniculatus... ...
CCTGCAGGAGTTAAGCCACGCTGCCCTAGATAGGCAGCGGTGGGCAGCGATAGTAAGAATGGCGTCAGACACCAACGGGCATTGAGCCCACGGTTGTCGATGATGATGACGATGATGACTGAAGAAACAGGTCCCGGCTGTGTCAGCACGACTACGACTACGTACAATTGATACGTATAGTGAGTTAGTTGCACGTCGCGCCATCTGGCGCAAGTCGGTGGGGCGTGGAGTTGTTTGCGCCACGCACGCGACTCACTCACTCACTCGTCGGCCACCAGATGTCGCTTGACGTCGACGTGCGCATCGTTTTGACGAGTGGCGTCATCGACGACGTCATCAGTGCAGGCCGTCTCTCGGTCGATCTGATTGCTCGCTGCGCTTGAGTAGACGGCCCGCAGCTCCGCGTGTGTTAATCCACAGCGGCGAGCTTCACATCGACAGGTGGACGAAGAAATTCTTAGCTTAACGTAGCTCTAGAGAAATAAAGAAACGCGACGAGAACTAGCTATCATTGTAGTATATCGTCAAGCGTTACTCAGATCGTTTTGCCCGTAGCCGGTGAACGTGTTTTGAGATGAGCAAGTCAGGATAACTGCGAGCTAATCTGTCTAAAGCTACACTATATAATCGGTCGAATCTAACACTGAGTTTAAGTCCAGATAGTACGTACTACGTTTATTCTCGAAACTACGCGCCGGGTTTACTTTTAAAGCGTAGAACGATAGAGGAAAAACATTTGGATTAGACGCGAAGGTGGGATTGACGTGCAGTTGTCTCGAAACTGTTCGGTTTTCCGTAACTGTGCTCGGAGAAAATAGTCGTGCTCTGTGAGTTCTCGGTCGAGTTAAGAAGCACTGCGGAACGGGTTATTTCGCTGGTCGACGTCGCAGTCGTTGAATACATGAACAGTAGGAAGCGGCGGTACGCGGCGCTAGTCGAGTATTGGTTGCAGCATTCCTCTTCGGCGTCGACGTGGTCAACGTCGTCGTCACGAGCTGCTCGCGACGTCATCGCAGTCAATTCCTCGTCGCACTGCACGATGATGACCTATAATCTGGTCGAACCAGACGGCGTCTCCTCTTTGCTCAGGGTGAATGTAACAACCGTTAATTTCGCATACGTTTTGGTACAGTAGCGCAACATATTTGGGCCCTGATATTATCATTCTGTTTTCTGTATGTTAGTTGTTTATATGTGTACAAATCGACGCATAAAAAGTTTTACGCATACATGTTTTACGTAGATCGAGAAATCGGACAGTTTTTAAAACGATTAGCTTCGATCGTCGCAGTGAAGGGTGGTCGTGTTGAATTTAAATGTTCAACATGACTGCATTTCACTTTTTTTCGGAATATGATCAAACCTCAACAATTAAAGACTCTTGACTAGTGGCTGTGGATGTACCGGCAGTGCTGAGTGCATAACTGAAAAATATCCAGCTGCAGAACTGAAGTGCTGATAAAAATAGATGGGTGTCTCTGGCTCCTCACTGAAGCAATGATCAAAGCTAATCGTTTTTGAAACTGTGCAGTTGCTCGATCTACGCTTAAAACATGCCGGTTTTACGTTTTATTTACCACCCTGTGTATTGCGATGTTTATGTTACAGAATCTGCGACCAAGACGCAACGGTTGCAGTGACGACGTACTGTTTGGTGACGTGAGCGCATACGGCACACTGACACGCAATTGTGCCGCAGACATCAACAAAGTCAAAGCAGCCAAGAACACGAGCCGACTGCAGTCCCTGTTCTACCCGTTCGGCAAAGTACGATCTAACGACCGTAAAATAATCTACATTTTGAACGGTTAATTAAAATGTGTGCATTGGTGTCGTTTCAGTAAAGCATTGGGGGTCTCAGTCTACGTAACGTATTGTTCTTGCAGCAGTAACACTGTTTCAAAGGTACGATTTACACGGAAAAATTAAAATCATAAATCCTTAGGGATCCGTAGACCCTTCCAGCCCCCCCCCCAAAAAAAATGACGCCCTTGAATGTGTGTATAATGGCAATGTTAACAAGGCCAATTTTCGTTACTGGACACGCTACTGGACTGATATATTTTATATAACTTACACTGTGTATCAAATCAACGTGACGAAAATCCACGTTATACAGCTTGATCTAAGGCTTTTGCTACTTTCGGCAGGATGGAAGATAAGTTATAGATTAGTATGCATGGGTTAGGCTAATATGTGAAGATCGGGGCAGTAGTACCTGCATGCTGCAGTGCTAGTTTAATTTTTCGCCGCATAACGTGCTGTTACATGTAGCTCATACCAATCAGACTTCGAGATTGTAGGGCGCTTTTGGACGCGACTTTGTCTCATGTAAGCGGCGCTATGGCAGGTACCCGCGCCTTCACCGGCACTCAGCCTCCTACCTTCAATGGATGAAAGATGCGGTCCATCTACTTGACTGGCTCTTCCGAACAATCTTAAATCTTAAATGCAGCACACATTCTGTCGCTACTTCAGACGCCATTTAAAACAGTTTTACTTTCCTCTCGTTCTACTAACAATCCGAGCGCATTTGAGGTTGTTACAGTTTAGGCGATGTAGAAATTACCTACTATGTAATATTACGTAGTCTTTGTGTTGGCTGTAGCCGTCGGACAAGCAGGAGTTGTTGAGCGACATCCTGACGAGCTATTCGAGCAACGGACTGCCGACGTCGGACGCCGGTGACGACGCTGATGACGACGACACGTCGACCTCGAGGTCGCAGTTCATCCTGGAACAAAGCTGGACGGACGTCGTGCGTGACCACGAGTCATTGGACAAACGGCAGAGAGATTACCAGGAGGCGGTCTGGGAGCTGCTTACCACCGAGCTCGACCACATCTCAAAGCTGCGCGTCATCATCGACGTACGCAGCGCATTCAACGCATTAGCACTCGCTTTGTTGTTGTTGTGTGCAGCCGTCCTAACAGGCCGCATGCATTACGAGTCTTGCCCGTCCGTCAGCCTGTACGTACGTCTGTCCCGTATACCCGTAAACTAAAAAGCACAGAAGAATCGAAATTAAACTTAACTTGAACTTGAACTTGACTAGCCAACGCAATACGGCGTTGGCAAAAAGGGACAAAAAGTATAAAACTTATACGAATTCTTTGTTGGCGCGAAAGGTCCCCACAGCAGGAGTAACCGGTAGTTTAGTTTCGCTTCAAAACGTCAAAGGTTAGAGCTAGGGTTAGGGTTGCGCAGCTATCTACGGACGACCGTAATGAGTTTTATTTTACACATAACAACGGTCTAAGTTTGACTTATGTGCGCTTATGCTAGACATTTTTGCAAATGCATTTTTTGCACGTAATCACCAACGAGCTGTTTTTGTTTTTTTCGGCTTCGGGTCTCTTTGTTACGCTGATACACTGCTGAGCTTAAGAACGACTGTATTTGTCTGCTATTGCAGCTGTTTGCCTGCTCTCTGAAGAAATTACAGACTACCGAACAACTTCTGACAGAAGTGAGTAACTGCAAAACACTGATGCCCACGCAGCAGTTTTTTTTCAACTGTGTATTCTACATTGCGGTATATAAGAACTTACTTTGCAAACTTTTTAACTGTTTTTGGACAAATCTGCATTTGTAACTGTCGGGTAAGTTAAAATATTTTGCTGGCATAATGTGCGGTTTGGTGGAGTGCTGGTATTTATCGAGTCGTATTTAGGGTCTGTATTTTGTTATTAAACAGCAGCAATGTTGGCTTGTACGACAAATGTTACCGTATCGTAATCTGTCTGTCTGTTGCTAAAACTGAAGACGGAATTTTGCAGTTTTGCGTTTGGTCATAAACCAAATTTTTCGTATTAGCAAAATGTTGTGGGTCGACGACTTGCTTAGACTAACGTCTCAGCAAAACTTGGCCTTACCCATTGTATTGGACAGGGGCCCGGTCTTCTCCACACGGGAAATGGAAATTTGGGGGTTGGAACCCCAATCAAAATGTGCATTGTGAGTATCGATCCGTGACCTGAGATGCCGCGACGTGCCAAGTGACATTGGTTATGCTGTCTGTCGGCAGATCGACGCCGAGAGGCTGTTCGGCAACATCGTGGACGTGCACAAGGCCTCGTGTCAGTTCTGGCTGAAACACATGAGCCTTGTGGTGCAGCGTTCCCGAGAGACTGGAGAGCAGTTGGACTGCTGTCTACTGAAACCAGGCTTTAGCTCTGTACGTGCGTAATTAATTGACACTGGCTAAGATTGTGAAAAAAATGTGGTAAAAACCGACCGAAAAATGGAGATTACGGTTATCTTTATTTTGTAGAGCCACAAACAGTAGTGGCATAAAATAAAGTAAAATAAAATTACGTTAATAATAACAAAACACAGAAAACAGCACAAAAAACAACGAAAATCACAAAAGGTGATATTATTCAGCAGCACATTGACACACAGTCAGTGTGATGCGGGCAATATCATCTTTTGTGATTTTTGCTGTTTTCGATGTGCGAGTTCTTCAATGTTGTCATTAACAAGTGTATAAACTGATGTTTTGTACATTTATCAGTATAAAGATTTAGATTGTGGTTTAAATGTATTTAGTTCATTTCTGTCTTTACTTTTCTTTTCCTGTCTGTCTTTTGCTCTGTTTGTTGTGTTGTCTTACTGACGAATAAACGTACGTATAAAGCTTACTATCGGAATGACTGTATTCGTAATGGCGGTGACGTATACAGTAGTATCATTCCAACAAGCACGCTATTTTTCATTGTATTTGTACTGCTGTGTGTTTATTTACTCAGTTTGACAAGATATTTGAGCCGTACACGGAATACTGTCTGAAGCAGGAAGCATGCCACGAATATATCAAGCTGAAAATGGCTGAAAACGAGCAATTCAGAACTTTTATAACGGTGAGCGTCGTATGTTAGTTTTTGTCTTCATTCATCAATTTGCTATTAGGCCGAGAGCTGCCAAAGTTGATGTCGTGCAATTACGACAAGTGTTGGATTCAAGTCGTCAAATGTCAAGTCTAGTTGGACCAACGGAATTCTGTGGGAATGGTCTTATAACAAATAATTTTTTTACAATTACTATCAGTACGCGCGTTATCGAGGTGCTACTTTGCGTTATGTTTGTAATGAAATACGTCGGCACGCCACAAACACAATTAAGACTATAACAAGACAAACGCACACACAAAGAGAAACAGATAAAAAAAATAAATATGTTGCAATACGCGTAGTTCCATTGTAGTACTGTGCAATATGTCCCGCAGTAGACGTTGAATAATGTTCTTAATCGATTGTCCATAAAACGATTGTGTTGTTTAGAAACATTAAGCAAAAAGTTGTTTTCACACCTGTGCAGTGGTGCGAGTCGCAGAAGGCGTGCGGACGCCTAAAGTTGGCGGATCTGTTGATGAAGCCGCTGCAGAGGCTGACCAAATACAAACTGCTTCTGTACGCCGTGCGATCGCCACTCGACAAGATGCTGAGTCACGACATTACCGTCACCGACCGCATCGCCGCCATTGACACCGCCGTACGTATCAACGAATGAGTGAACTTATGAATGAACATTTCATTGTGTGTTGCAGCCAGTAGCTAGATTATATAAAGTACTGGATAAAGGTAAAAAATGTACATGCAGTGAGGCATAAGTAAATTTTTACAAACAAAAAAAGGTAAAGGTCGTCAATTTGTATAGCGCATCCTCGCGAACACGCCTCTAATGCGCTTTCGTCACTAACCAGAGCCCTGGCCGCACAGCCACCGCGTGCAGCCTGCAGACATAGGCTGGCGCAGCGGCCAGCTAGGCATCCCCAGTCAGCTGTACTAAGGTCCCCACCTTCCGTAACCCATATAATGAATCACTACTCATTTAACCAACCCCGGAGGGATGGCAGGTTGAGTTGGCCTTGTTAGTTGACTAATAGCGGACGCTTTATTCACAAAGTGGTCAAACGGCCATTTGTCAGTCTAGCGCAGGATAGGGAAAGTTCGACGGCCAGGACCGACGTTCTAACCACTATGCTACGCCACTTATATGGTGAAAAGGATTTGCATAAAGTTGTTCGTGTTCATACAGACGAGTATGGCGCAAATAGTTAAAAGGAGTGACCAATGCGTGTATCGATTGCAGATCGAGCGTGTGGAGCGGTTTGTGTCGACAGTGAACGGTGCTCTGCGACAACGCGACAATCAGCATCAGCTCGTGTCTCTGGCCACCGCTCGCATTGAGTCTTACGACGCCATCGAAGCTCCCAACGACGAGTGCGTCAAGGTCAGGCTCCACTTCTTCGATCTGTTGCCAAAGTGTCTGACTAAAGTTGAACCTGCATGCATAAGCAATTTCGCAGTCAGAATTTGCAGAACGAAGGTGGAAATGGAAACCTTGAATTGCACATCAAACACGAATTGTACGCCACTGTTGCACAATGTAGCTCAGTTTTGCCAGTTAGCAACAAAAACGCAGTAGGCAGGTAATGTCTGTTAACGCATGCACGAATAATGTAGGCCTACAACTGTTCATAAAGATTAACACACCTGCGATGTTTCGTGATCTTTATTGCTTTTTATTTCGTGATTTTGTCACACAGCGTTTGTGATTTTGGTTGGGTGATTTCGGTAAATTTTTTCTGTAATTAGTGATTTTAGATTGAAACAATTGAAATGGGGATTTGGCGTCGCATGTTGAAGATATTTTGGACAGAACACCAAAAAATAGTGAACTGTTAAAAACAGTTGAAACAAGAAAAGAACTCATTGTAACAATGAGGAATATAGAGAAGAGTGTTACGACATGTGTTGCGTCATGATTCTTTGGTGAGAACAGTGTTGGAAGGTCGACGGCCAGGAAAGAAGGGAAGAGGAAGACCAAAAGAAATGCAACTGAGTTGGCTGCTGGAGACAAGTGACAAAAACATGGATTATTCACAACTCAAGGAAATAGCACAGAAGCGAGCAAAATGGTGTCGATGGAAAATGAAAACCTGCCCGTAGGACAGAATACAACAGCAGCAGCAGCAGTGATTTTGGTCGTTTCTGCTGTTGCGAACTTGTTGGACAAGTCAAAATGTTGTGTAGTGGTTGTGCGTTTTCACTTTTCATTTCTTGTAGACTTGTTGTACGGCGAGTTGTAAATTTGCTGTTGACTTTCGATTCGTTTTAACATTTTAGCATTTTTCGGAGTTGCAAACCCGAACGACATGTGGTTGGCGAAGAACAGTAGTCGGTGTACTGTACTTTAATTCGAGCCAACAAAGTTTGAATGAAAGCTCAAAAGTGAGGCCAAACAATAAGTTTGTTTCTGTTATATTTTTTACATGGCGATAGTAAGGAATGTCGTTTGCTGCCGTCAAAGCTCTCTACGCTAGCACGGCCGGTCGTCTCTGACCAGGGCTTAGCTTGGTCTCAGCAGAGTCGTCTGCGACGATCGAACAATCAATCAGTCTCGATCGACGCAACGCCAAACCCAGTTCGCGGTTGTTTTTTTTCGATGATGCGATCATCCGATAAAAAAAACTCGTTGACGTTGCGGTCAAGAATGCGGTGTCTCCGATCACGGACGGAGCAGCGGCTGGAGTGTGGCGGGAATTTTTTTGATCCGGCTACTGTGACATTCAGGGGAAAAAACAGCAAACAAACAAAAGTTACGGCTGTGATGCGGCGCTGGCGCGTTTCATCATCATCAGTAATCAGTAATGTAGATAAACGGATGCATGCTTGTAGTGCGCCGATATACGGATAAAATCAGACCATCGTGCAGTATAAACGTCATAAGTAGTCAAAACAGTAGTGATAAACATAATTAAATTTAAATCATATGTGCTGTTTTTTGTGGTTTGTCTGAGCATCGCATATCATCGCAGAGCAACCGCAGATCGGCTCACATCCCAGAAATTGCTTATGTTATTATTGACCGCGAAGCAGATGATACCGTAGATCACAGCAGATCCGTAACTTTGACTATTTCTGTGACTTGAGTTGATCTGTGTGATTGCGGTGATCTGCGGCGTTTAGGCAGACCGGTTTGCATTGGCTGGGTGGCCCGTGGATCGAGCCGCTTCATTCGAAAAAACGTGTTGTATTTGCAAAGTTATAGTCAGCTAGCTTTATAAACCATTTAAATTTAAAATTTGACATTTAATGCTTGTAATATTCCTATAAAATATTCGCGTTTGCGTTTGATTGGCCATCAGTGATCGATCGTTGTATTTGCTGTATTGTAACATTTCAACCGTTGCTATCTAGCAAATATATTATCTTATCTGATCATACTGAAGTGTTGATGCTGCAGTTGGTGAGCGAGTTCTGTCGTCTGGATCTGACGTGTCCCGTGCCCGGCTGCGGTCCACACGAAGTGCGCACGCTGCTGCTGGAAGGAATGCTGCGACTGAGAGACAGTAACAGCGCCAAGGTACCTCATCACGGCAGATAGACTGTGGCTCATTTGTGTACAACCATAGTTCTATTTATACTTTATTTTTGAATCATGTGTGTGTATGATACGCGTATGTTATTATGGGGCCGTCCTTCCTAGAAGGAGGCCCCATCATGTGTTGATCCTGTCCGTCTGTCTGTCTGTCTGTCTGTCCCGTGTCTCCACCTAGAGGGAAAACGAAAAGGCCTACGAATACCAAACTTGGTAGAAAGGGTCCCTGGGATACCAGCACCCCGTGGACCAATTTCAAGGTCAAGGGGTCAGAGGTCAAGGTCACGGCGGTTGTTGGCGAAAAATCCCCATAACTTCGCCGCCTGTTGTCCGATCAACTTGATATTTGGCAGGTGGCGTAAGGATCCCTTGCCGCCTCACACAGACCTAGAAAGCTCCAAAACAGCACGCACGTACTCAACTGCAAGGACGGCCCCTTAGCGGACGGCCCCTCAACGGCCACACCCTCTCGTTTTGTCATACGTATAAAACATAAGCTACACAGCCATTTCTAGACAGCATAAAATATTTAGCAATTCATCGAACGTGCAAGAAGAGCAAAAGGCTTCGTTAGATGCGGTTGAGAACGTGTAAGACTTAATTGTTGTGGTACTAGACGGACGTGTGCTGTTTTCTGTTCACCGACCTGCTGTTGATAACCAAGTTGCTGACACGACGCAGCGACAGAGTTCGAGTTATTAAGCCTCCAATGAGACTGGACAAACTGATCGTTCACTCGCTGCGAGACCCTTGTACGTACTAATAATACGATAGTAATGTAACTAATATTAATTAAATGCATAGCGACAGAATAAGTTTAAGCCTTTATCGAGAGCTCTCGTACTTTCGGTGGCATCCTATTCTGAACTCAGTGACGTGTACTCTTAACTGTAATACATTTACTTGATTAGATAATTAACCTACCCAGTGCCTATAACGTTATAAACAGAATACTTTGGTATTTTTACGTTGCAAGATGGTTCTTCTTTATTTTTGATATTTGTTTGCAAGAATGTAAGAAAAAAACTACTGATAATAACACATATTTCAGTAAAGGAAAACAAGTCTTCAGACCAACATTGCGGTGAATGATCCATTTGACACCATATAGGCTGAGTTGGACCCACACAGTCTAGTGTCATACGGATCATTCACCGCAATGTTGGTCTGAAGACTTTTTTTGCTTTATTCACCAAAATGTTTGTTTGTTAATGTCGTTATATGTGCATATTTCACTTATATTTTACAAGGTAGTGTAGAGATGCATTTATGGTGTGGTGGGATGTATAAAATTGCATTATTGCAAATTGTCCACAGATTGTGCCAGTGAAAAAAATTTTGAAAATCGGTCAATAATTGGCGAAGATATAAACAAAAGTAAAGTGGCACGTTTTTTATTGGCCCACCCTGTAGTTAGTATTGTCTTAGTAGACGAATTACTAATGCGAGTATTACGTGCTGTTGTTATTTATATCAAACAGCGAGTTTCATGCTGACCTATTTGAACGAGTATCGGATGGCACAGTCAATCTACATACTCTACGGAGACAGTCGTACCTGGCGAGACTCCATCATCAAAGCTCAGGTACGATCTACTGCCAGATTGCGGCTTATATTGTTATTCTACTACCGTTTAATAATCTAGTAAGATTTTGATGCTTTTCTCAGTTATTATAAGAGTTGTCCCAGCATCATTCCCTAGGCCTATTTTAGGGCTGTAAGTACTTTTTTCGTAATAGCGACAGTAAGGACGTGACTGGTAGTTAAAACTAGTAAAATAAAGCATCGGTAATCACATTAAAATGTATCACAGTACAGTCATGTAAATAATTTGCGTAACTAGGACTATCAGCACGGTTTGGCTCTAACATGTGTTCGCTTTGCAGTCTTGTGCGAAAATATGAAAAATGTTTATTTTAAGATAGCCAAGGCCTACCTCAATAAAATGTGTCGATTAAATTCCATTACCGGTGGTGGTGGTTGGTAATTGTACGAGCTGCTGTTGTACGACTGCTGTGGATGCAGGCGGAGTACAGAGAGAAGCGGCGTAGATATCTGACGCAGTTTGACGGCGTTCCTCCCGAGCTATACAGCGCCGACCTGGTTGACTACACCTACCTAGCACCGCCGCCTGCTATATCATCTATCTGCGTAGCACCTAGCTACCTAGCGCCGCCTGCTGTATCGTCGTCGTCATCAGCAGACCAGGACGGTCCGCCGTCGTCCCCCGGTCTAGTAATCAACGTCTCCCGGCAGAACAGCGTCAGTTCCGGTGACGCATTCGTCGACCTGCCTGCCTCAGCTACATCGGGGTCACTGGCGGGGGGTGACGGAATGTACCCGGGGCAAGGCCGAGGCGAGGTGGATGGCTGGTCGTTGCCGGGTGCCAGCGGCGGCGACGACCGTGACGACGATGACGCTGGTGGACTTGGGTTAGGTCAGGCTGGATTAGGGTCGGGTCAAAGGTCAGTGTCAGCTAGTGACCCGAGCTTCTTCCAGACGCACGGCTACGACTGGATCAAAGACGACCCCGAGGACGACGACGATGAGGACACGGCGCTATCGGCCGAGGTTCCGCCGACGCCAGAGGTCGAAGAATTGGACGACCTCACGGCAGCTAACGAGACCATCACTGGTGAACCTAGCAGCACGATGACGAACGGCGATCCGGAGTCGAGTGGGCTGACGCTGGCGAGCACAGCGTCGACTGACGTGACGCCGACTAACGACGTGGAACTGGCTGTACGATGGACTGCGTCGTCGTCGACGTTGTCGCCGTCACATCATCAGAGACTGTCCGCCGCCGAGAGACGTCTCGTCAACAAACAGCTTCTTCTCAACAGCTCCGTGCTCGAGGCTTCGTGAGTTTAATTACATCTTTTCGTACATAAATGCTTCTATTATTTTATCACCATTATACCGATGTGACTACTTGGGGTGGTGGTATGTCTGCTGGATGCTCCGCGGGTCCAGTTGTTTGCTAGTGCGAACAGCGGATTGCCGCAAAGTGCACCGCGGTATCATTAGCTCTGAGCCTTGTGCCAACTAGTTCATATTTTCTTAGCAGTGCTATAGCAAGTAGGTTTACCGGACTTTTCTTTTTTGCCTTTATATGCTACATCGATCTGCTTTATTTAGTTTATTTACATCATACTGATAATGTTAATGACGACGACGAACGATTGCAATAATAACTATACTAATAAGCTTAATACTAATAATAGCAATAGTATCTGATAATAAAATAAGAGCTAGAAAACATTCATGCATGTTTCACTTTAACACCAAAACTCAATTGCTTATCACTTTTCAATACGTGTGTTCTCTTTTCAGCAGACTGCTGCTGATAGTACTTTGGCCGAGTGCTAAGTTTATAGTTTACATGTAAAATTAAGAGCACAGTTTCTTAAAAGTGCAGATGAGATCTGCATAATATAGATTTTTCGTGAACGAAAGACTATATAGGGCCTACTATGAGTATTAGTATTGAGAGTACAGGCTGTAGAAGTTTAACTTTAAAGTTCGTAACGGTTGTGGAAATAACTGCATAAAAACTTCTTTTGATTGTTTTTAGAACACCTAAGATTTTCAAAGTGCCTGTATACGTACAATGTCTTCGTAATTGGTAATAATATTTAGTAATAATTATGTGTATTCATGTGTTATTTAGGGATGTATAGACGCGGTGCATTATCACGATCTCGGTGAGTCATCCGTGACGGCTACTGCTGCTGCTCGAGCAAGAGATGACTGAATAAAGAGATTTATTTATTTATGATAAACAAGTCATTCCCAACAGTTTGTCGTTCAATCGGTTTCAATATTCGTTTTCAAACAGTATAGGCCCACTGGTCGCGGTTTTCAATTTGGCTAAAGTTTTACTTCGAATGTGCCCCACCAAAATTACCGCCAACGTTATGACCACCGATCGGTTAGACAGACGATCCAGGAAATTTCTTGTGTGCGGATACGCGAGACAGCGCAAACTGCTTAGTGGCCTTGCGGCGCTGTTGTTGATGAGTTTTGTCAGCACTTGAAAATATTTCGATTCGTTCCAATGCAATGCGTTGCAGTTGACCTTGATGATGCTTTTATGCTGCCCTTTGACAATATTCAAGTCAGAACGGCTAAATATACATGTATTTTGAATTCTGAGCATTGAAACTAGATTATTGCATTATTAGGCCAGTACAGATACTGACGTTATTTTTGACGTGTTCAAATAGTTTCTCCAGACTCCAGGTTGAGGTCGGGTCCTATAGGTACGTGAACTAGCACGAGATTAGCTTAGGCTGTAGAATGCTTTTCTGTATTTCACCAAATGCTTTATTGGCACTCCACAAGTTGGGCTATCTATTGCAAACTAATATTTGTTGCTTATTTAATCCCACCTGTTTTTGCCTGTCTGCCTCATAAATGTAGGCCTATCGACAATTTGGTCTATCTCGCTAGAGTTCTGTGCAACAGCGACTGTTCGTTCGATTGCACTGCACTATTCGTTAATATTACCTGACACCGGTTATCTGTATTGTACTGTTATGTCGCTAGTTATTTGTTTCATTTTGTTCATTTGCCGTAAAATATAAACACTGAATTGTACACAAATCTTTCCAGAGTGTGTGTGATACTTTGTTCAAAAATAAACAATGAATGGACCGTCATTTAGCCTGAAAAAAAACAATTGTGTGCACTGTAGTGCATAAAAGCATTTCACTGATAGCGCCAGTTATAACCATCGACAGTGACAGACAGTCTTGAATCTCGGAAGTTTTCGCAAAGCCGCAAATCGTATTTTTTTTAAATTTCTGTGTAAAATAAACCACGCCGACAAAAGTTTAGCAGTTAATAGGCACAGTAACATTTCTAGCAGTAGCATGCAAACAATAAGTAAGTAACTGTGCTTAGACCAACTACTACGATGACGGCGACTGTGCAGTTGTGTTATGCCCAAGACGAGCACTAGAGACCGTATAATAGAAATACGTAACATTTTGCCAATAATTCACCACTTCGACATTTGTATGCGCACGCCTGACAATAAGCACAATGACTGGAATCGCGAAGAACGGAATGATACGAAGCAACAAGACGAGTTTTGAGCAGGTCGAAAGTGAGTTGAAAAACCTTAGCGATAATTTTAGTAGATCCGACGACATCCGTCTTCGTAGCCGTTTGTCGGTCGTTATTTTTTGTCGACGTTCTTGCACCGCTTACTTCCAGACGTCTTAAGTCGTTCACACGTATGAAATGAAACCGAAATCCAAAACTGGAACGAAACAACTGTTTTATTTCACATGTGCCGCCGACTTGGTTACATCGTGGCAAGTGGAGTTTCGCGATACATAAAGCCCACGCCAGACCGACGAATTATGTAGGCGCGTCGTCGTCGTCGCAGAACGCCAGTGTGTCATGGGCATCACGGTCAAAGACCAGGTCGACAAGCTGTTTTTGACGCTGGTTCCCGGCAGTAGTCAGTCGCAGATAGTCGACACAGCCAATGAACCGTTGATAGTAGGCAGGACTTGGCAGTCCAGCCGGCATCACCCGACTACCGCCTGTTAACAAATAATTAAATCAATCTTTATTATTCGGAACGGCAGCAGAATTACATTACAAAACACGCAATAAAGTAAAACAATTAAAAAACTGTAAAATATACAAAATTACATAAAAGTTCTACGTCACAACCGTTAAAATGTTACAAATACCAGCAAATCAACAAAAGCGACATCAAGTCTTTATGAGTTTAAAAAAACTATTGTATGCCTATAAACCATAGCCGTCTCACAATGTAACAAACAGTAAGAAAAACTTAAAATGCGTTCATTGTGGAAAAAATACGCTGAATAAAAACGTGACCCTAGGTGACCATAGGTGTTTTAAATTAGATTAGGGTTAGAAATAGGGATAATATGCATATTTGGCCATGACGGTCCTTGTCTATGTTGGACCGGAATCAAAGTACGAGGCAGACCTAGCCAGAGATATCCGTCCGTATCAAGGTGGGTGGCACCTGGTGAAGACAACACAGTCACAGGAGATGCGCCGTCCACTGACAACTCCGCCATCCGCCCATTTCTACAAATATCAACGACGAAAGGCAAAGTAAAAGGTTAAAAGTCGTCTATAGGTCTTAATGGTAACCCATCACAGAACTGCGGAGCGTCACCTGTCGTATGGAATTACACAGTGTCCCGACACAGGTAAACGTGACTTGCCTTAACCACAGCCAAACAGGCCAGTGCTCGATTTACCTACCCCGGAAGGATAGAAGGCTAAGTTGACCTACGTTGGTTATACACCTACCCGGTTCAGCCGTTCAAGTAGCAACCACTTAATAGCGACCAGACCGAGAGTCGAGCATCTGACCTAAGTCAAACATTAAACGAAAAATGTAAAAACAAAAAAAACTATTTATTACTGAAACCAGGGTATACTGTAAAATATCAACCTGTTGAAGATGACGGTATGCCAGCGTCGGTCGGCGACGACCACGCTCGACCTGATAACGAGCGGGTCGCGAGGTCGGTCCTTGCCGAGGTTTAGCGCGACCTCCACACGACCGTTACGTACGGCTATTGCTAGGAAGTCGTCATCAGTCGTACTGGAGCGATGCTGCAGCAACAGCAGCCCCGCGTCCGCATCACTTCTCAGCCGTATCTCCACCCAGTTCGACTGCTGACTTTTCTCTCTGAAACCACCCATCGTCGGCCATCTCAGACTATAACCAAAGCTATTATTACAACTTATTGTCTTATACAGCGAATTTGCGAAAACCGTAAAACCCTAATTCCGAAACTGCAACGTACGCCGTATTTAATTTAAACGTTTATTTTCCAATTTGCTTTTTTGCTGAAGTAATCCATTCCCCCTATCCTCCATAATTAGAGGTTTTTCGTCGTGCGTAATTTTATTAAAATCAGTCGCCTTGTTGCTTCGGATTAATCGTCCACGTATAAAGTAAGAACATGTCTAGATAGAATGCTAGTGACAAAAAGGAGATATTTACAGGCTGGATATTGCATTCTTGTAGCGGTGATAGAGCTTGCCGTTGAATGCCAGCGGCCGACTGGTGTCGAGCTGCAACAAAGCTGCACAGAAACAAACCCATTCAACCGACTGACCTTATGCATCACGGTTAAACGTATACGTATGACATTTTACAACTTTAAAACGATTAGAAACGACAACCCGCAACAAACATGGGCTTGATATGATATGATAAGCCCTATGATATGATGATATAATATGATATATTGTATCATACCATCAGTCGTGAACAATCCAGAGCTCGGCTGAAAACTCATCTTTTTAGCCAGGCTTACGCGACGGACCTCTGAGAAATTTCGTTTTGAAGAGAGTATAAACTGAACTGAACTGATAAACATTGTATAGCGCCAGAATGCAGGGCTACAAAGGCGTTCAAATATTCTAATATATTCACAGAAATGTCTAAACTAAACTGACATAGCGTAGGACTGACAAAAAATGAAAACCCGATTTAGACAATCGTCTGAAACTCTAGAGACGCGTACAGAGCGAGCGAAATTAACTGAAATAAACTGAAATGAAATAAAGGTGGATTATACGGGACAGAAAGTTAGAATGACATGATCTTACCAATGTCGCATAGTTTGCCGGTAAAGTTCGGTGGACATCGACACTCGAAGTCGTCCAGGTTAGACATGCAGCGACTGTTGTTAAGGCAACGATTGCGATAGAAGAAGCACGGAGGCCCAGCGTACCGAGTTACACCGTGCGACGTCGACTGCGACATGTCGACCAGCGTACCGGACTCGAAAAACTGCAACAAAACGTGAAGGAACAACTCCTCGTAAACTTTGTGACAGACCGACGTGTTTGTATTACTCTCCGAGTAACGCTGTATGTGAGCTTAAGTTTAAATTTGAAAAAACCCCTGATTTTGGAAGCGGTTTGCGCGAGATTACTTCGCTCGCCTGTTTAGTTAATCTTTCGGTCTATCTCTATTCTCTGTAGACGCGTCTGCCCGATGTTGTATGTCAATCTCATAAGTTTATTGTATTTTATGTTCTGCATGAATGGCAAATATTATTATTATTTCACCCAATAGCAACTAAACAAAGTGTGTAAACGACTGCAAAGGCAGACGAATTGGCCAGCAACCCCCTGTTGCGCATTGTGAGGTGAAACATTACGCTAGGTGAATAAAACATACACAAAAGCCAGTAACCTTCGCACCAAAAAAGAGATAAAATAGAAAATAAAAGAAACAAAAAATTTACATCCTTTAGTTAGTTTAGTATTGAGCTGTAAGGTTTTTACTAAAACGCTTTTTGTATTTTTAATGGGTGTTTAAACCCTCAAACGGTCTCCCCCTTTGCGTTTCCCACTTCATATCATCAATCATGTCAGTGGCAATACACACCCGCTGGATGGCGCCGTGAAAGCCGGAAGTCATGCCGGTGTCGGCTTGTCGGTGGTAGCTGACAGGAAATCCGCCGACGTAGATGGTGGACATAGGCAAGTTGAGCTCGGTCAGCTGACCAGCAGAATGACCTGTGATTGGTCGAGCGCCGTTGACTGACAGGCCACCCAGCTGGTTGATGCGAAATACCGACACACGGTTCCACGTGTACAAGTTCACTCCCACGTCGCTCCTGTATTTATATGTATTATGTAAGTAAGTAAGTTGGTAACGCTGGCTGCATGGTTGCAACAATGAAGTTAATCAACGCCGGGCCCAGTTAGTACTTGGATGGGTGACCGATGTCAGACGCGTCATCCATCTAGGCATGTAACCAGCCATGATGATAACGACAACGACGATTCTAGTACAACACTTCCAATAAAAGTTTTAAAAGTTTTTAATATATAATTATCAAGATCAGACATTTCAGACTTGTATAATTTATATCATTGCAACCGGTGATGTAATTTAGGCCTATGCTCAAGACTAACAACATTCGAGAGGTATACACGATCTTATCAACTGTCAGGTGCAGTAAATACAAACGAATAAAATATCATACGTGATAACGGCAAGACCGTTGCCGAGATTAAAGCGAAGCTGTAGTTTGTGACTGACCAAACTTAGAGACACAAAGTCGCCGTCGTCAGCTCGTGGTCGACCGCCGTAGAGCAGCACACCTAGTACACGTTACTTTTATAAACTAATCTTATTCGTCAATTAATTAAATGTAGGTAAGAAAGAAATAACCAGCTGTAATCACTGATTTAGTATAAAAACTTATTTTATTACCACAAGTTTATCTACTGTCTAATTCACGGAGAAACGGAGATTTTCTGCTAAGACTGCTAAGCGTGTCATCGAATATGACTGGACATCGACCAACACTAACGACATTGCGACAAAAAAAACTTGCTAATAACTTTTTATTAAACCGTTACCGTTCTGTATATTTTAGCCATTAACCTATGAAAAAACCGCAAAAGCAACACAAGCTGTTTCCGATGTCTTTGCTTATCAAAATAAATTAATAGCTCACCGTCGGGTTTGGTGGGCAGAAACCAGATCTCGTAGGCGAACGTTTTAGCGACGTTGTTTGACAGCTTCAACTCGACGTACGACTGACCGTGAAACTCCAGCACAGAGCTCGAATCAAACGGCACCGACATTTCGACCGCTAACATTAACAGCTCACCATACACAGTGCCTTGTAAAAAACTTTGCAAAACTCTGCACAGTCCTCTGCGGCCAAAAAATAGAGCAAAAAAATTTCTGTATTCTAAACAGTTTGTTTCACCCTCGCAATGCATTTTCAATGGTATAAAAGTAACAAATAGATAAGTAACGCAAATTATTCGAGTGTCCAAGGCAACTAAGCGCCACTGTGCAGACACTGAATCAACTATGAAAATCCGATCGTAGAAATACAGAGCGCCATTTGCCATATGGGATCACGTTGACCGACACAGGTAAACGCGTCCTGCCTTAGCCCCAGTCGAGCAGGCCAGTACTCGATTTACCTACTTCAGAGGGATGGAAGACTAAGTTGACGTAGGTGTTGGTTAAATACCAAAACGTTTTACCTGCCATTCGTTCCGGTAGTAACTATTTGATAGCGAGCCGAACGGGTGTTGAACCTACGACTTCTTGATCGTAAGTCCAGCGTTCTAACTGTTACGCTACGAAGCCACCTAGATGGCAGCTAGATACAACTATATAAAACAGACATCTTGGCGGAAGTTTGTGCTCTTTGAGTTCGATCGATACTAGTTCAATAAGTACGTCGACGGCTGTATGTTGTAATCGTACCGTGCTGGCAGAATTCTCCGTCGAAAAACGGTAAACACGAACAGTAGGACGTTCCATCTACGTGACCGACGCACGTGCCTCCGTTCATACATAGCACACCGGCGCACGACTCGTCGGACAGTAGTCGATCCTCACACAATCTACCTACAACATACACAAAATACAGGCTTTCGACTCTGGTTCTGAAAAATAGTTGACAAACTCCCGGTGAGATATGACGCCCACGTAGAGAACAACTGATGAGCTAAGGCCGCAAACAGTTCTGAAAGCATGCAGCTTAGAGATGGTGTTTCAACAAAATGCCCTTGTCGAGACTGTTCACTGTGGTATTAAAAAAGTTCCTAAGGGCTGTTAAAAACAACTTGAATAAACAAAGAATTTTAATGTCGAATTTGTCAAATTATATACTACGCGAATAAACCGATTAGCACGAGCTAAATAGCCCAAATCTTCGTTTTTCGCGGCTGTTCATAATATTAGCTTTTATGCACAGTTAGGCCGTCATAAGTAGGCTAATACACTCTAGATCGTAAAGTGCTTATTTTTGTGATTGTGATCCACGGCGTGTTCTGCTTGGGACGTTCGTGTGTGGGTGATAAACAGACGACAGATGCGTTTCAGCTTTCAAACGTCATGCTTGATTAGAGTGAGATTATAAGCGGTCATAACTTATACGACGTAACACTGCAGGCGCACTAGTGACAGATAGAGAAACGAAGTAAGTTATCAAATAAAAAATAACATAATAATGACGGTAATGATGTGATTGTAATTATTACCAGAGAAGGCGGGTTGGCAAAGGCACTGAAACTGGACGTCGGACGCCGTGGTCTGAAGATGAAAGCAGCTCGCGGAATTGTAGCATGGCTCTGAGTCGCATGGATACTGACGACATTCATCTGACATCGCATCAAAAACACCACTTAAGCCCCGTCTCCACTACTTCGATTTGTTGTAGACATTCAATTCTTGACGCGCTCTACAGCCATGCTGTAGGCGTCTATGGCACGATCGTCGTCTGTCTGTCGTCGTCTGTCACGGATGTATTGTGGCTAAACGGTGCGAGATAGAGCCTAGACTGCTGCTAATCACTAATAAAAAGTCGCACATTGGCTTTCAAATAACATGCAAATCATTGACCTTATATGTTTTTGAAGCAACAGGAACAGTATAGGCTGTAGCGCGTTTTTTTCTGGTGACAGCTGGGCTTTCTTGTTATGAATGTGCCGTATAATTTGTTGTCCACTTGTTGTACAGCGAGTTGTACAACGAGTCCACAACAAGTCGTATCAAATGGAGTTGGAGTTTGTTTTTTTTATGCACTGCAGTGGGCAGTATAATTTCCAGCTTTTAATATTATTTACCGTTGCACTTAGTGCATTTTTTCACTTAGTGCACAATGCACATATTACTGCACGTATCACTGAGATCGGTTGAAATTCGAAAACGTTGTTAGAAATAAGGTGTACAACAGTACAAGCGAATCCTATCTTACAGACATTTTTGCTATCCAGTCTAACGCCATCCTATCATTAAGTATAAGCCGAGCGGTTTTTTTTATAAAAAATACTAACAAATTATTTCGAAGATTTGCAATCAAACTGACAGAGGACACAACAGAAAAATAAAAAGAACAACGCGCAATTTCGCGATTTGGAAATGACATACGCTGTACCGATATCACTGTATTTGATGAGGTCCGTCGACGTCTCGTGCAGACTGAAGTTGAAGACGTGACTCAAGTTGCCTGAGGAGAATTTCAACGACTTGAGACATCCCAAGAAACCGCCGCTCACGCCAGATTTCTTTGCTATCCTGACTCACAACAGTTTTACGCTTACTCAAAACGAAATGAGTAAATAGGTAGCAAATTCTATGGCACGTTTCTATAACCGTAAATAACCGTCAACGCGTTCGACGTGCTATAGTAAAACGAAAAATAGAAATGTTTGAGCTGGCGTCCAAAAGTAGAAAGTGTGATGTTTTAGCGAGTCCAGAAAAAAAGTTTCAGCTGGTAAGTCCACTGCTCGCAACGCATTTACTTAACTACACGAATTTACCATTAATACAAGCCATGCCTACTCCATCGGTGTGGGATGACGTTGGCTATTTGAACATAAAGCGTTTGTATAAAAACTAAAACTACAGAATATGTCGGCCCAGTGGAGACATAATGTGCGGCCGTCAGGTTAAACCTTTGAGCTGAAAACTGGCACTCTAGTCCTGCGCTGAAAAACGTTCACATCAACTTAAAGTTTCCGGCGCTTCTTTTTTAAAGCTTAGAACCCGCGGTACAAGACAGACGCACGACGAAGCAAGACGAGCAAGACGCCTATTGCCGCCTATTACTTCACCATCGTAATGTCTATTAGAACTGCGGCATAAGCCTACATCGGAGATACGGTTAGCGACGGCAGAGAGCCGAGGTAGATGGTCGAGCCGATGTTGAGAGAGGTGAGCGAGCCGCGACTGGAGCCGTAGACCGGCGGAGCGTCGTCTAGCGTTAGACTGGCGTTACGTCCGTCAATAGTCACCAGTACTCTGTGTAACTGACTGATCATCAGCCGTCCGTGTGACGTCAGCAACACCGCACCGCTACCCACGTCATACCTGCGTACATCAACCATACCCTGCTCGCGGTCACTGAGTTAGCGAGTTAGTAGTCTCCTTAATGACACAGCAGGACACAAAAGTCATTTCGTGCCAAAAAAAAGTTAAAGAAAAGCAGGTTCGTACAGCTCTTTTGGGAAACCCATCGCAGAGCTACGGAGCGTCACCTGCCATATGACGTTACACTGCAGTGTTACCTGGCACCCAACACATATAAACGTGCCAAGCCTTAACCATTTAACAATGTAGCTAATTAGTACCGGATAATCAAAATTTGGGATTAGCTAAGCAACTAATAACACCATAACTCGCTCTCGGTACCACAATACAATGTCAACTTACGTCTTCATTCCGTAGTAAACTAAAAACGGAACTCTGTTTACCGAAGCATATCATTAGCATGCTTGGGCGTTTACAATTGTAACACCGAAAGAACATTGAACGATGGATTCATCATGACATCACCTGAGCTGGACGCGAGGTCTGCCGACGTCGACGACGCTCAGTGCGACGAAGTCACCTCGACCATCGGCCGCCTGTCCCGCGTACAAGACCAGCGCGTCACAGGGAGCCCCTCAGTCCATACTCTCAGTACCACACTGATTGGTGCCTTGTCCACGGTACGTCGTCTGAGCTGTGGTCAGTACAAGACCAGCCCGTCAGAGTGACTGAGCGGCCGAAACTCGAGCTCAATGCTCAGTGCCCTGTCAGTGGCGACGCTCTGCGGTAGACGCAGAGACATGTAAGAGCGTGAAGACGACTTGAACAACGGAACGAACTTACCCGACGTGTCGCTTACAGCTGACGCCGCTGTTCAGCACACACGAAAATACATGGGTTTGCTTTTAAATATGATATTTAACATGATTATTTGCCAGAAGTGTACCAATTCACTTTTTGATCACCTATCACACCTTGTAAAGCGATAAGGTGGTCCAAGTTGAATGGGCGATGATGGGCACACTTTTGACAGATAGCCTAGTATTGCTTAATCATTAAAAACAAGTCATTTTTTGATTATCGCATGTCAAACAGGCGTTGTAATATTGATAATAATTTCGTGATGCTATTTTAATGTGAAATCGGAAACAGTAGGAGAAATGTCTATTTCATTTCACAATGTTAAAATGCGACGCAATTGCAAAGTCTGCCTCATCGCGAAAATGCTGCCATTTAGTCAATAATAGTAAAACATTGCCATTCCAAGGAAAATGCATTATGGTGTAAAAGTGGTGCAAAGTAAAACACAGAGTGCAAAAATGTTCATCGAACTCTCAGCATAAAAATAAATTATCGTACCTGTGAACTCACGTCCAAGCGTCCTAAACGGCTGTACACTGGTTTCGTCACCTGCACAAATAATTTTAATATCACGGTGTCAACCATGAAGTTGTATGAATTAAAACCGTAATAAGTAAAAAAAATTGCAAAAATGTTTTGTAAATATTTTCTGTATTATTTTACGTGTAACCACGTCTAAACACTCGCAAATAAAAGCGACCAGAGTTCTTACATATCCATCGACAATAATGCTGCCGACTATTGACTAAGAAAGTCATCAGCTGACAGAGAGATTGAAAAGCATAACAAATGTCTTCATGTCGCTTGGGCAAACATTAAAATTAAATAAATATTAAGTTTTAAATTTATTGTGTGTAAACAAATTTTGAAGAAATTATTTCATTGTAAACAACTTTTGACGAAATTTTGTGAAGTTGGGCACCACTGAAATCCAACAAAAAATGCATAGATTCTGGTGTCAATCCGGATGATTTTTAAATTCTGGATCATTATCCAGAATGCTTCAGTATTAACAGACATCAGTTGCATCCGGCAAGTAGCGGCACTTCTAGTAGGATGGAAGCTAGACCTGTGCAGCGCTCGTAGTATGCGACTTGAACGTGCGACTGTTGACGACAGGCGATCAGACGCAGTCGACACGATGAAGAGTACGTCATTCCGTCTGTTCCACAAACTGGTCCCACGTTTTCTTCATCATCATCGTCGTCGTCGTCGTCGTTGTCGTCGACGTTGTTGTTGTCGTCGTCGTCTTCATCGATGTCGTCGTTGTAGTCGTTTTTATTGTCGTCATCGTTGTTGTTGTCGCTGTGGCTGTTGTCGTAGTCGCCGTTGTCGTAGCGGTCGACGCCATAGTTGTCGTCGTCGTCATTGTCGTCGCAGTTGGCGCGGCAGATGCAGTGTGCCGAGTTGTCGATCACGTGACAAACGGCATAGAACGGACAGTCGACATCCGCACATAAGCCTTCTGATGCCGAGCTTCCTCTCAGACCTGCTTACATATAAACCAACCAACCAATCATACAATCAATCAGTCAACAAAATAGTCAACTAAAGGTGCCTTTAATTCCACGAAACAAATGTAAATTTGCACAAAACTGTCAGCAAGTGTAGCCGAAAAAATAGTAAGTCAAACTAGAAAGCAGCTAAAGCACGCACACCTCCGCCAAGGCAAGGTTGTTCGCTAGGTGGCAGCACTATCTTCGGTTTTGCAGCGGTTTCCCTTATGCCCCATTGAAAGCAATGGTAACGAAAATTTCAAAGTGATCCAGAATCTAGGATTCCTTCCGAATCACCCCCAAAATTGAATCACTGGTAGTTTGTGCCATTTGCAACATACCCTCAAAATTTCAGAAAGATCCGTCCATAACTTTTTGAGTTATCTTGCTAACACACAGACAAACAGACAAACAAAGTCCGGCAAAAACATTACCTCCTTGGCGGAGGTAAATATTTAAACACAATTTAGAGGCTTCTTTACTTGAATAGCGCCACGTATCGCGGTCCGATTGCGAGTTGCAGTAGTTCTGTCGTCATAGAACGAATGCATACGGAAACAAGTCACACCGTGGGTTAAAAAACAACTCGCCATTTAAACAATTCTCCATATTTTGGCCAATTATTAACGGATTTTTAGCATTTTTCATTGACAGACTAAGCAAAAAATCTGAAATAAGGCAATCGTTACTGATCTAACCACATCTCAAAAAATGTCGCTATACACTATATACCGCGTTAAAAATTTGATCTCCAACAAACAATAATGCCACCACTGAAAGCACGGCAGCGGCTAACCAAACACGCAAAAAGCTGTCCACTTTACTGTATCAAGCTAATTATTTGCTCGTAAAAAACACTTAATCTACAATAAAATAGCAGCGACTTACTGGTGCAGCCATGCGGTCCAATATGGCGGCCGTTTGCGCACATGTCGCACTTCCTTCCGGTCACGTGATGTTTACAAACACATTGTCCCGTAGTCTGTTCACAGTCTTCACGCTCCGAGCCGAACAGATTGCACGAACACGCTACGTTTAACAGCGCACAGTAACAGTTACAGTATAACATCTTAAACCAAAGTAATTTGGTAATAGGCACAATCGCTCTTCAGTGCTGTCACCTGGTGAATCAGAATAAACAACTGCAATTTTTTTTGCTAAAAGTTCGACCTCTAATTCTCTCCTTCCTTAGGTGTCCAAGAATAGTTTCGGTGTGAATGATCCAAATTCACAGCAAATCCAGAACGATCTGTACGATATAATAGTATGACATAATGACATTAAGATATTATAACCGATTTGCACTGCTACAATACCTGTATAGACAAACTGCCATTTTATTCTAGCCCATAAACTAAAAAACAAAATGTTTTAAACGAAACTTAAATGCAAAAAAATGAAATAAAATATTGTTTTGTAAAACATTTTAAAAATTTATAAGTACTCGGTTACGAAAAAAATAAAAACCTGAAATCTAAAAATTAAAAAAAACAGTTAAAAAACTAAATAAAAAAAACCGTAAGCAAGTCCACAGCATCCTGACATGTCAAGATGTCGTATAGTTTGTTGTAGGACTTGTTGCCAAACTAAATTGCACAACAAATCGAAGAAGTGGAGTGTTTGGAAGTGATACTGACGTATGCATCCGGTGTTGCCGGCGGAGATGCGTTGTAGTCCCCAGTAGCCGGGATCACATCGGTCACAGTGAAGACCTCCCACTCCGGGCCGGCAAGAGCATTGGCGTGTTCTCGGCTCACACAATGCACCGTACGATCCCAGCGAGTTACACAGGCAAATACCTGCACACAGTTTAGCATCCATGCCGTAAACGCACTCGGAATGTGACGTCAGTAAACGAAAAACTGACGACGAGAAGACAACTATGGCAACAAAACTGCACTAAGAAAGAACTACCCGGTTTCGCGCACAATAACAATAACCGCACAACTATTTGGATTTGAAGTTAAAATGGCTTGACATTCAAGATTCGTGTTAAAATTATAAAGCAAAAACCATAAAACAGATGCAGTGGAAATCAACAAGATATCCACTTTACATACTTGGACAGCCGGCATAGTCAGCCGCCGGAGCGACTGTTTTACCATCAGGACAGCAACCGAATCGTGACTCCGCACATCGACGAGTTTTGTCTGCACACAAAGCATCGCCTTTGAAAGAGAATCTTTAGCTATATACGCAAAAACATTTTCATATTATTTGAACAACAATTAGTTACCCGTTCCGACTGCACATTGAAAGCTGTGAAAATGCTACTTTTTACGCAGCAGTTCGGCTTCCGACGTCGATTACAGTTACTAGCGACAGTGCAAAACGTTGAATCTTAAGGCTGAAATTTATAGAAAACAAACAATTATTTTTACTGCAGAGTACGTCTACACGTTGTCGACAGAACGACGTCCGAAAGACAGCAAAATACTAACATAATATAAGAAACAAAAAATGGCAGTAAAACGTTTTAAAGTTTTTTTTGCACTACTAGTGGCTCAAGCTTAACATGCAGATAACGCTTCACACAAGTTGTTTATGAAAAATCGCATATTAAGTACAGCAACATAAAAATGCCAAAGGAAAATGCGTTAGTTAATATGGATACATTTAATGAAGTGTCCGGTAAAAATTGATAGAATTCTAATAAACATAAACCAGCTTCAAAAACTCGACTAAAGCACCTGTCGGGCAGCACCGAGCAGTAGACCTTTGCCCGGCGATATCACTGGCACTTCGTCTGCAGTACGTCCCAGAGGGACAAGGGTTTACACTGCAGTCCAATAGACCCCCGGATTCTGTGTCTGTAGCCGGCCTGTCTCCATCACAAGCCGTCATCATTTCGTCTCCATCCGTGCTGTAGTCGTTCCCTGCCGTGCACAATTTATTGATTTTGTTTGGTTTATTTGTTTCAAGACAGCAAGCACATTAAAGTACAAGTAGAAATAAATATCTAGCTAGCATTGTGTCTTCTACTTCATGATGCGATAACTCATGCTAACGGTATAATAACGACATAATTATTGCATCATTAACTGTGACGTCAAAAGTTTCGTGGCGTTTTCCTGACAGCAATCAAATTTACTAAAATTTTTAGGTATTTCCGGAAAAAAGGTCATCCAGCAGGCATGGTGTAAAAATTTAGCGTTTTAGACGCCAGTATTGCTAGAATGTCAGACATCAAGTTATGCATATGTCGTAGAAAGTGCAGCTGTAGCCGGATGCAATTTACCTCGGCAGCGGGCGGACGATGACGGATGAATTTCAATCTGAAGTCGACAGGATTGCTGACGCAAATGACATTCACTCGGGTACAACACTCCGTCAGATCCACACGTGGAGCCAGAACTACTGCTCGCGTTTACAACATTGTGAGTGGCGTTATGAATAGGCCTACAGGCCCGGCCGTATAAAATAAAATACACAAAATCTCTGACTTGTTTTCTGCTCAACACATGATTAAATACCTAGTTCAAAAAGATAGTGAGCAAAATAACAAAAATGTAGTTTAATTCTAGCTGTACAACACTAGAATTGTGTGGCAAATTATTGCTCTCTGTACCGCTAATGAGTTTGGCATTTTGACGAAAGCTTCCAGCGACAGCGCTATGTTAGGCTGAAACTCATTTTCATCCGTACATTCGCTACTCTTCTTGATATATTTTGTTATAAGCGTTGTTGAAAACCGTACTGAACTGCAGAAACTTTAAACATATCTGGTACTTTATTACATAAAGTCTGTTTATTAATCTCGTGTTTTACTAGCAAATTGGTTTACATATTTACTTTCGTATTTATTTACATTGATTAGATGTAATTGCTGATATTGTTACCTGTCGTCGCGACAGTGGAATTGGCAGACGCAGCGTCTGAATCCGTCAGCATCAAACACGCAGACTCCACCAAACCGACAAGTCGACTCGTCGCACCAATCTTCTACGTCACAAACACACACCACAAAACATAATCGCCTAAGCATTTTTTGTTCTCGTGTTTACGAGGCAAATATGCGTTATTCTTTTTGTCGTGTTTGTATTCTTGTTATTCGAATTTTTCGTGTTGTTGTTCTTTTGCTTTTTAAAAATTTTTTCTCGTTGTTTTTTTTCTCGCGGTCAGTGTAAACCTTGAAACTAATTACTATTTTGTATTTTGTGAATATTGCGAAACCTCTCAAATTTTGAAGCAGTGAGACAAATAAATATATGAGTTTATTTTGCAAAAATGCAAACAATTAAAATAGTAAAATCACACACCAGTTAGTAGTACATACAGTTAGGCGTACACATAAACTGAAATAAATTTCAGGTTGACGCGATGTCATACAAGAAATGTTACTATGTGGAGTAACATAGCAAATTGACACAGCTTGACATAGGCCTATTCGTTGGACTGCATAAACAATTTCATCACAGTGACTATAACGCTATTGTCCGAACGCAGCATATTATGCACAAAGCACAGTTTCTTCTGATAATACAAATGTTCAAAATTCATCCTCTCCAGGCAACAGATCAATTCTCTAACTGATTCCCATGATCTAAAGTCAAATATTTTACGATAAACTGAGTAAATGTTAAACGAACTTAGCATTTCAGCCAGTGGTTTAAGAACTTATTTTGCGATCGCTTACGGTTGTTCGGCTGATCACGCATGACTGCACCCATGAAGCATTTGACCCACTTCAGACATAACGGTAGAGATCAGTCAAACTCTACTAACTTTGATTTGTTAAAAATCTGTGGTACTGTACAATGCATCCGCAGTATTTCGACCTGTCAATATGTCGTACAGCATCTTGTACAACTTGCCGTCCATCACTATCGAATGATAGTGGAGTTTGGTTTAAGCGGTAGTGCCAGTACGACCGTGGATGGCGCAGTAACAACGCAAGTTTCGACCCAATAGCGACTTGAAACGATAAGAAATTAATAGAATGCTGACGCTGCAGCAACAGACAGAAAAAGATAACGAAACCTTGCTGTCCAATGTCCCGTCACGAATCGAAGAACCTAGCACGTGCTAAATAAGTAGTTAAATCTTAAAGCATTTGTTCACGGATACAGACTAGAAAACCGTGCGCAATAAGCTGTAAATTATAAATTGTTTAGGCCTACCAGTAGCAAACGGCTCGTCGTTACTGCCGCTGCCGGAGCGCTCGTCGCACGGTCCGTCATGAACGACTGTCAGTGACACACCTCGCATACATGCGGCCAGTTTGACTGCACACGGCCCGGCGTACGTCCGTCCGTCACCGGCACACACTGGCCCGTCGGTCACGGCGACCGCAGGCACACGTGACGGGCACAGCCGCTCGACCGAGCATGGCCCGTCCTCGCACCTTGCGTCGTCATGACAACTGTCGCCATGGCTACAGCTGCCCGACCGCCGACACTTCTCTACAACGGCATAGCTCCGCATATCGGTAACACTCAATCAAACTCTAAAGGCGTATGCTCAGCGGAAAAAAATTAACTTAATTGAAATAAACTAAACTGTCAGTTTGTTCGCTTTCTGCAGTCCGTGCAAGTCGACTAAATTCAACTGAGATTTTATTTCTCTTGCTTTATACGCGCCTTAACAGCATTCCGCGTTATTCTCTTCTGTGAAAAAATAACAGATCACCAATCTAGCGGTACTGCCGCTACTAGTATGATAAAACTTACTTGTTTACTTACTAGCCTAAATACAAACTTAACCGAAAACCGAAAACCATGTTCGGCTGTCCGTCATTATTATCATCGTCATCGTCGTCGTCGTCACAGCAGCAGCATTAATTTGCACAAAACTGATCAATGTATTTTTTCAAAACTATAATAACTTGAGTGTACTAGTGTAGTGATTACTGATGTTATCAAGGTAAGAATAGGCAAGACAAAGACAAAGTTTAAACTGTTATATAATGCATAGGCCTAAACATTTCATATACACTGCGCCACTAAATAACATTTAAACTCAACAATGTACAACTACCATATGAAACAAAATACTTTTGTTTACGTTGCTGAACGCAATAGCTTGAGAAATTCTGAGTACAATAACACGTTCAGACGTCTTACAATAAAGTTTATCTATTATAATGACGTGGCGCTATACGGACCACAAGGACGCCGCGAGACGACGACGATGAATCTTTGTTCACGGCACGAAGTAACTTGCAAGTTGCACTCGTTCTTGTACGTCACACCGTCAGACCCACACACTTCGTCTCTTATCTGTGTAAATGTAATACCAGCATTAGTAATAGGCTAAGTACTAATAAACTAATCAAAAGTGTTTGCTATTTTACTATTTTTTGTATGCCGCTGGACAAAATGTGAAATAACTGAGTTAACTTGTTATAATTATTTTAATCATTGTTTAAGTATTTTCAGATTCGGATGTCCTAACAGGCAGCAATGCGGATCATGACCGTCCGTCCGTCCCCACGTTCATCCCGTACAAGTTTTTAAGTCGAAAACAAGAAGCGCAAGAAAAACGAAACTGTTTAAAAGGTCAAAAGTCAAAGTTAACGTTAGGGTTAAGCAGCTAAAGGCGGACGGCCGTACAATATGTCCGCAGTGGGCCGACTTATTTTTAGCTAGTACTGCTAGTGTTGCTATACTGTTGTCATAGTAGAGCAAATAGAGCAGAAAGTCGTGCGTCTATGATACCTGTACACAGCTGGACGGACACACGCAGCGTGGTGCCCCAGTCAGCACATCGCCGTCGCAAATGGCGTAGAAATCACACTTCAGCATCTCGCAACCGTCTGCAACGTACAATCCGACGACTAGCTTACACACCTCTATTCATTCATTAATTAGTAGTAGTTGAAATAATGCAGCAAGAAAACATGAAAAAACTTTATTTTAAAAACATTATTTTGATTTTGGGGCAAACGTGAGAAACGTGTGCGTTTACATTTCCATTCGTGGGAGTGCAGTTGTAGACTCCTATTCATGTCAATGTAAACGCTGCTTTATCTACACCCGTTCCAACCTAAAGTGAGTGTAAAATGCACGTTTTCGCTCTTGAGAAATAGAACATTTTGAAGGTCGGATAACAAAACAATCCGAATGTTGGTAAATAGTTTCACGTAGATGTCAAGAGTGTTTGTATTGTGTTGCAGACCGCAGAGTCCTTGTGTATGCGCGCTGATGTCTGTACGCCGTTGACAAGCTTGTGCTCTCATTGTACACTCGTTGTCGTACGTCACTCCATCGCTCCCGCATACCTACATGTACAGCACATTCGACAGCACCAAGTCCAATTGTGGCCCAAGTTAGTGAAGCACTGTATTTTATACATTTTTACCTCCGCCAAGGAGGTTATGTTTTTGCCAGACTTTGTTTGTCTGTTTGTCTGTGTGTTAGCAAGATAACTCAAAAAGCTATGGACGGATCTTTCTGAAATTTTGAGGGGTATGTCGGGAATGGCACAAACTACCAGTGATTCAATTTTGGGGCTGATCCGGAAGGAATCCTAGATTCTGAATTACTTTGAAATTTTCGTTACCATTGCTTTCAATGGGGCATAAAGGAAACCGCTACAAAACCGAAAATGGTGCTGCCACCTAGCGAACAACATTGCCTTGGCGGAGGTGTACGGGCTCTGACTGCTTTCTAATTATTTCTGTGAAGCGAGCCTAACTTTCACAAATGTACGTAGTTTAATTTCAATAATTTTTTTCATTTTTGCATTCGACCATTGTTACTAAAATCCAACATTTATTGTAAAATCTAAAAATAAAACGGCACATTTTGTAATAAAAAAATTACGTTAGCACAAACTACACGAAGATGAATAGACACAAAGCTGTTCTTTATTCCACGCTGTCACTCGTACTGCTTATGTCTACCAATTTTCAACAGTTACGAGATGTACTGCTGCAGTGGATAAGCGAATACGCAGTGCGAGCTTATAGGCCTACTGACTGACCGGCTGGAAGTAATCGGGACAGTCGTTGGGACAAACACAGACGGCGCGCTGAGCCTTCAGAACGCACCGGCCGTAGAACTCACAGACATGATGCCGACACGGACTCGACTTGTCTGAAAACAGCATGCCGTTCACACACATCATGCAGTCAAACTTTGCGCTATCGCAGTTTGATTCCAAGTAAATCATACTTCATTCGCAAGGGCTAGGTCAGCTGGCATGTACAAAATATCATTCAAATACAATACGATACGATATCCTTTTATTACAATTCGTTAAACCACTACGAAAGTCCCGGAAAAACTGTGCGTGATATTTGGAAGTCCAGTAATGGACCTGCCAGAAAGAACATCGTTGCAGAAGAGACAAGTAATTTGAGAAAAGCTCATGAGACGCGCGACAGCCTTAGCAGTTAATGTTTGTAGGTTGTCCAAAACTATCTCCAGCCACGGGGCGCGATTTACTTATAAAATGTGCACCACAGCCGAAAAGAGCATAAAACACTAAACCCCCTATTTTGAAAGTTCAAAGTCATTTAAGGTCATCGATGTTGACACCGTTCAAAAGCTCGTCACCAGTGCTTGTTCTGATACGCAGTATGTCTGCGTCTATCTGCGACTGCTTTCACGCTAAGGCGGTAAAATAACCACTTTTAGGGGGGTAGCCATCTTTGACGCCCGACTGCTTAGGCCTTTTTAAACCTAAAGGGTCGGGACTTGAACAGCTAAAATCTACATTCAATGTTGAAAATTTTACGTGCAGGTTGTTTTGGTCTATCTCTAGCCATTTCGTCGCAATTTACGGTTGAAATGTGCGCTACAGCCAAAAATTGCAAAAAAATATTCACCAAAACCCCTCTTTTGGGGGGTCAAGGTCGTTCAAGATAATCGATGTCGACAAATCTAAAAAGCATGTCACCAGTGCTTGTTACGATATGCAGCAAATCTGTATCTATCTGCAACCATTTTCACACTCTAAGAGCCAATAATGGCAAAATAACGTCTTTTAGACGGTACCCAACTTTGACGCCCTCGTTCGAAAAAAACCCCGTCACCCAGAGGCATAAAATTTTGTCACTAAAAACTAGAGTCCTTGGGGCAGCTCACAGTAAAAATTTCGTGATTTTAGGTGTCGCCGTTTTGATACAGTGCCAGGGTGTGACGGACGAACGGACAGACACCTCGACGATGGCCAAGACGCGCGACGCGCGAAGCATTACATGCTGTCGCGCGTAAAACGCAAATGAAGGATCTCGGTCATGCTGTACGACTACCACATGAAAAGACCAGTTAAATTCGCAGTGACACAGATATCGGATGTAGGTGGTACTGTAAAGCAGTGACGAGTAATTAAATCTCTGAAAAAAATTGTTTGGAAATACTAAATAGAAAAACCATGCTTAATCAACTCTACTGTTTCACTTAAATAAAAATCGTTTGAAATATAAATCCAGTGTAAACTGTTGGCCATAATTACAACCCGTTGAAGTGCGAGACAATAGTGACAACTGTTGGCGAAAAAACAATTTGATTAATCATATAACACAGTATCTCCACTGTCGGAGAACTGGTTGTCTTCTGCAACAATGGCATAATTACGCGAAATTGTGTCAGTGCGGCATGTTTACATCCGTGCGCAGGAAAGCGTACCAGAGATAGCGTTGATTTAGTAGCCGGAAGCCAGCGTGTCGCTGAAAAAAAATAAACGCCGCGTATTTTAAGTCTGAGCAGGGATAACTATTTTATGGCGATCTGCTACAGAATTGATGGTAATATAAAACATTAGCATTAGCAAAACGTAAAACGTAAAACGTACTTGCTATAGGCCTAGGCATAAATCAGGTTTACAAGATGATGATTAGACTCGAATATAAACTGAAATATGAATAAATAGATTAAAATAGCTTTACCTAAACGTAAAATTACAACAGTTGGAATAGTTCCTACCACAAGTGAAACGACTTCAGTAGAAAAAATATAGTTTTACTAGTTCTGTAGGCTTATGTGAAAAGACCAGTTTTAAAATTAGTTTTAAAATAAGAAAGAGAGAGAAAAACATTTACCACATCGTGCGATGTAGACGACGGCGATATGGCGGCGAGTGAGACAAGCATGTCGGCGTAGCTCGCACTCGCTGCTGTAGGTGCGTCCGTCAGAGCCGCACGTGGGACGAAGCACGGCCGGACACGACGCACAGCGGCACTGGAACGTCCTGGAGGAGGCGTCGACGTGACAGTATTCGTCGTATGACAGCAGACATTCCACGCCTCCGCACGTCACGTTACCTATACGCAGTAAACCAGACAGTCGATTAATAAAACATTTAATACGTGTACAAAGCGACAAAAATGAACTCAAATAAAATGAAATAAACTGCCAGTTTGTTCACTTACTACACTCCTTAAACGCTGAAGTAAAATTTCAATAAAGTTCACTTCATTTTTATTGCCTTGTACACGCCTTTAGGCAGACCAAAGTATTAACAAATACTGTTAGGTCAGCTGGTTGGTTAGTTAGGTGTTTCAGAGTTAGTGTGCGAGAAACAATCAAAAACTAGAAAGCAGTCAGAGCCCGCACACCTCCGCCAAGGCCATGTTGTTCGCTAGGTGGCAGCACCATCTTCGGTTTGGCAGTGGTTTCCCTTATGCCCCATTGAAAGCAATGGTAACGAAAATTTCAAAGTAATCCAGAATCCAGGATTCCTTTCGGATTACCCCCAAAATTGAATCACTGGTAGTTTTTGCCATTCCCGACATTCCCAGCAAATTTAAGAAAGATCCGTCCATAGCTTTTTGAGTTATCTTGCTAACACACAAACAAACAAACAAACAAACAAAGTGTGGCAAAAACATAACCTCCTTGGCGGAGGCAATTACTTTCGTGAAGATTTACGTTTTGAACCGCCAGAGAAAAGCAGACAACCACTCATGATCCGGCAGGTCGTTTCAGATCTGTGGACCGACAACCGGGAATGCTCGGCCGCCGACAGTTGACAGAAGACACTAGCGGACGGTTATTGTCGACAGACTTAAATAGATCGGCAACCAGCGGGTAAACGCTGTCACCAGCGCCAGCAAAAACGTTTTAATATTCATAAGTTGTTATTATTTATAACTTATTTCCACCAGCTTTCTGTTAGCTACTGCGCGACGATTATTTAGCCCAATCACAAAAAGTCTTTGATGTTTATTCTGTTTCTTTCGGGTAAAAAATGTGGGCCAAGTAGTGTCGATGTTTTCTGAAGTGTGTCACAGCGAGACAATTACCGGTATGTAGTTGCTGTTTGAAACGCTTACTGCCACTCATTGTAATTTTGCTAATATTTTGCTTCCGATTATGCGTGAATTTAGAAATCAAAGAAGGGACGGAAAATTAGTTTTTTGGCATTATAATACTTTGCTTTGAGTCAGCTTTGCAGAATAAAAATTAGCAGAATTTGTGCAATATCTATTTTACACTTTATTACGATTTAATGGGACAGACGCTATGATTTGGAGCCAAATTAATTCCACGTCAGCAACATTCATTACTTTTTTGACTTACCTACCTGCGAAACATTTACTTTTGCGCAACTGATCTAGACATTGTAACGCACTGTTGGTCTCAATGTTGAAGATGAGACATTACAGCATTTAGGATTATGACTATGATTACGGCATCGCGCCAGGACATAATTGTAGCAGACGGGGCAGACCTGTGGAACAGTCAGCGTGGAAAGCAACATGCAGGTGACGCGACGTCTTGCAAGCATGCAGCCGCATACGACACTCGTTGCGGTAAGTACGACCGTCCGACGCGCATACAAGAGCCACCTGGCGACTGCAGGTGTCACTACAACGACACACTGGTCGTCTCAGATCGTCCACGTGACAGCTGAATGTCGCAGGACACTGGAATCCATCGCACGGATCTGTTGCAGCAACATTACGCCAGACAGGTAAACGTCACCAATCACAGGTGTGAAAACAACAACAGCAGCAGCAGTAGCAGAAATGTACTAGACACAATTGACGTTGTATGTGAATGTTTAGCCAACTAAACGGCCACATTTTATCTGTAACACAAAGGCAGAAAACAAACATATAAATAAACAAAAATCAAAAATATAAAAAAATGAAACTAATAATCACTTAAAGGCATAAATTTCCGCTGTCTTTACTATGAGAAACTGTCAAATATTTTGTTTGTGTGTGAATAAAAGCAGCTTGCGGTCACTGAAGGTTCATCGCATAAAATTTTGCGTTGCGAGAAGGATGACGACTGTGTTTCAACGTGCAAACAAAAAACTATTAGACAGATGCTGAATATGTTGGGATGAGGATGGAGATGAACGTACGGCGATGAAGACAAATCACTCCGGCTAGCGCTAAAGTGTCGATATATCGAGCTGCTCAGGTCACATGCAGACGGCTTCTCGTTCTCGGTGCTGTCAAAATTGCCGGCAGGGGACCCCGCAATCGGCGTCGAGATGTTTGGGGTTTTCTCCGTAAAGAAATGATACTCCCGTGTACTTTATTTCGCTCAAACAAGCAGCACAATGGACAGCGATAGTTGTGAAAATTTTGTAACAGTTGATTGCTGCTTTAAGTATAATAGCGTTAAGTATAATCTTTTTCACGAAAGTTGGAAATTTGAAAAAAATAATCGCTCCGATATCGGTAAACAGTCAGCACTGCACAGACCTACAGGGTTTTGATTACGTTAGTACGAAGTAAGCCTACGCATGTGTTTTTTGGTCTGAAAGAAATAAATGAACAACTATTTGACTGATCGAATAAACCGGATAAACTCCTGCAATGACAGATCGTCGTGGTAGATTTACTGTTATGATGACTATTTCAAGTTCCAACGACTGTGTGCCAAAGTGTTGAGTTCTAAGCCTAATCCTATAGAAACCATGCTAACTTACAATCGGCGGCCTATAGACAGTAGGTCTATCGCATACAGACCAAGAGTCTCAAGCGTCCCATACAAACTCGTTAGCACTAAACGCCAGACTCGACCCAGTAATTGTCCACAAAATAGAATCTGCAATGTATATGAGATACCATGCTCTCGTTTGCTGCGTTCGCCGACAACCGAAATTTAGAAAAATCGACACAAGAATGAGGTTACTTTAGCGTTTACGCACCTATACGAAACCTGTCATTTATCCGTAGAATATTTTGCGATAGACCTATGCAGGTTTGATAGTCTATGTATTTTTATACTGGCGTCACAGTGGCGTGTAATTCAACAATGGAAAATTGTGAGTTTATTTTTTTTGTCAAATGTCAAATTCATATAAATATCCTTTGCCGGTATTCGTAAAAATTAGCCACAGGTTCGGAGTAAGATGATCAACTTTCTTTAGGCTAAACGCTGACGCACGTTAGGCCTACTTAGCAATTTTCACAGTGTTGTCATTATGGCATAATTATTGCAAAAGTTTGCCAGGCTTCTTTACCGAAAAAATATTTAATTCAATACAGCACGGAGGTTTTGACGCTCGCTTTACTTCATGAGATCGATTTTTTCGTACGGATTGTGATTTATGTCGGCACAAAATCAAAATGTAATCAATATTTGTTGCTTGGGTGTCGCCCATCTCTTTGAAAGGTTTTTTTTTAAATTTTAATACATCGACAACTGTGTAAGTAAGTAAGTAAGTAAGTAAAGTGTAAATTTATATAGCGCATACTCAAAAAGATCTCTAATGCGCTGAATACATTTTGTCATCAATATTTCGCAAAAATGTATGTCTTCAGCTG
>Ga0056128_1000437_pt1 | contig 37047 bp, 21 predicted proteins | sample WorMetLIZISLAND2_FD_71113 | JGI IMG/M metagenome (GOLD analysis project Ga0056128, IMG submission 71113) | Marine gutless worms symbiont microbial communities from Max Planck institute for Marine Microbiology, Germany - Olavius geniculatus... ...
GTGTCCACTGGGCTCAATGGTGTCAGAGCCAAGCTTGATTGCCGGGCCACGACCATCGAGTTTACTCAGACTGTACTTGGAACCCGACCACAGGAGTTCTGTCTTCTCTGTATTTTGCTTAAGGCGGTGTGCCGACATCCAGTGATTGATATCTGTGACACAGCGTTCAAGTTTCCCAACAGCAGTCAGCGTATCATCGCAACGACAACGCTCATTCAACTGCGTATCGTCAGCAAAAGCGTGATAGTTGACGCCGTGCTCATCAGCCTTCGAGATCAGCAGGAGTGTACATGATGAACAACCGCGGGCCAAGTACCGAACCTTGTGGCACAGAGCACGTGACGTGAACAGTATACGATACTACCGTTATAAACGACTTGAAATATTCTGTCACATAGATACGACTGGAAGCGCGATGAAGGGCGACAACAGAGCTTACGTTCTTCACTAGCCAAGTTGGAACTGGATCCAACTGGCATGTCTTGTTTAGAGCCGAGCCAATCATCTTCTCTACTTTGTCAAGTAAAGTAATCAACAACGTCAAATTTTTACTGCAACCTGCATCCAATAAACTTAAGATATATGTCAAAACAAATAACGCCGAGCACCAGCGTACGGCGTTACTTCCTGGTGTAAATTGAGTGTGTTGTGGAAATATTGTATTTATTCAAATAGTGCTGTATTAGGTGGTACGGTGTGTTAGGTTTTCCGGTTAATAGTGTGTAATACTATTTCGTATAAAATGGCTGACAGAGAAGACAACGTGTATAAGGCCAAACTGGCTGAACAGGCCGAACGATACGAAGGTAATGGCGCATTGGCCGCAGTGCTGGTGTTGTGGGCGTGGCTAGAAGTGGGAAAGAAAAATGTGTGTGAATTTTTCTTTTTCCTTATTTTAAAAATATTATATATATTTTTTCTCCAGGTGAAAAAGTGAATTGCAGCTAGGTTTCTGTGGACGATGTAATGTAAGCTGCGCCAGTGTGGTTTGGGGCAGTCCCCTAGCCTTCAGCGACTATTTGTGTAGTTTAAGCAAAGCTCAGAAATTGCATTTAGTAAAAATGAGTTTTCAACTTTTCATTGAATGTAAAATGTCAGTAGGCAGAAATGATGAATTGACTGAAAATGCACGAGAGTCGTGTGAGTTGTGTGTGACTTGGCAAGTCTGGGCTAGTTGATTTTACCCACTGCAGGCATGTACTTGATTTCCTCAAGCATTTGGTAGCAATCAGAAAGACTGATTAATCATTAATTTCTGTGGCTGTGACACTGTGTTGTAGAGATGGTAAGCTTCATGAAGAAGGTTGCGGAACTGAACGTGGAGTTGACAGTCGAGGAGAGAAACTTGTTGTCGGTGGCTTACAAGAACGTCATTGGAGCTCAGCGCTCGGCTTGGCGCATTGTCAGCAGCATTGAGCAGAAAGAAGAGGCAAACAAGGAGTCGGAGAAGTTAGCATTTATTCGGCAGTATCGTGCAACGGTGAGTTGTATGAGTGTTACATGAGTTGTGTATTGTAGTTGAAGAAAGTAGCTGCAGGAAGTTGTGACGCATATTACCCATGCTTGTATTTGATTTTTGCTGAGACTAATATAAGTGTGTGTTTCGTATTGTAGTGGCTCTAGTATAAGTGATATGTTGTGTTTAGAACTACTCCATGTTTGAACTATTGAGATCAGATCACTCATTCTGTAAATGGGATTTTTTTGTCATAGAACTTTACAACCTACAAGTCGAGCACATTAGTTTTTGTTTGCATTACAGTCATAATATTTTTTGCTAAGTAGAACAGAAATGATACGAAATGGGTGAGTCAGTTGTTAGTGCAACTAAAAGGAGAATGAACAGAACAACTTTTGAATGTGAAAATGAAAAGGAATGATTTTCATATTAGTAAGCTTGAAGAATAAAACAGAAAGAACTAGAAATTTTGGGCCGAGCCAAACATGATGCCGCCTGGCATCGTAAGTCCAATTGGAGGAAAAGTTTAGGAGGTTGAAATTCCCCTAGTAGCAAAGTCACGTGGCCTGAACTCAAGTGCATTAGCATACGCAGACTGTTGACTTAGGGTGGGTAAACTTTAGCTTTGTAACCTCTAGTGTTAGTGGACCAAAAGTCACCAATTTTATTTTGTTTAGTGCGGGAGGAATCATAGTTGATAACGTTGTTTACGACTTGTCGATAGCTCTATTTGTTCCAGAGATATTTGCAGTCAAAGTTAAAAGTAGTTCTAAATCATCCTAAATTTTGCATGATTTTTGCTCCCCCAAATTTTAAGGGGATGGTGCCCCCAAAAGTTGTACCCACTTTATCACCCACTACTCAGCAGCACATCATGTTGTAAAGTATTGTGAAGCTATTCCTCTCAGTTCCAAAGTTAAAGAGGCTAATACACTACATTTTAAGGCAATCTTTGACCCTCATTTGTAAAAAAAATTGTTGAGGATGCTCCCATTTCCGGTGCAGTGTGCGCTAGCAAGACTTGGTCAGTCTCTAGTGCATGTACAAATTTGGGGGCACAGCACCTTAGGAACCGAAATATGGTTTTTCGAAAAGTCTGTTTTGTTGAGTAAACATTAACCGCGTGAATGCTTTGGTCAGTGGACCAAAGTTCACCGGACTTTTTCGTTCAATGCAGGAGGAATTGTGGTTGATAACTTAGTTTGTTAAAATTTTGAATGTCTATTAGTCCTGGAGATATTAGAGGTCAAACAAAGTCTGAAGTCATGCAAAATCATGCCAAATTTAGCATGTTTTTGCCCCCCCCCCCAAATTTTCCGGGGTAGGCCCCAAATTTTTTTGAGTGGGATTGTAAAACTGAACATACTTTTGACCATGTGGCAAAATTTCACAGCCATTGGGCCAATGGACCTCGGAGATCTCGTGTTGAAGCAACAAAAAAATTAAAACCCTTGCAGTAAAACATAAGGCCTTCCTGGAACTATCATTCCAGGCGGTCTAATAAAGATAAGCATAAGGACAGCACTCGAGAGTAGCTGTTAATAACTGACTGCATGACTTTAGGTTATTTCAGCTACAGGCTATTGGATGAGATATTTCATTACTTGTTAATCCAACATCTCAAAAATTCAGCATAATGTGTATATGTACATTTTTATTTCAAACTTATGGATGGTTTAATTTTCCAGCTTTCATATTGTCAAATGAGTTTAGTGGCTAAAAGGATATTTAATTTCATTTACTGTGCTTACCAAGATTTTTTATATTTGGCTACAGAATGCAGACAACTCTGAACACAGTGACATAGTGTTCTATTTGTGCAGATTGAAAACGAGCTGCGTGGCATATGCAATGATGTTCTAGCAGTATTGAAGGATCATCTTCTCCCAGTTGCAACCCAGGCAGAGGCCAAGGTCTTCTACTCAAAAATGTATGTTTCACTTGCTCTGTATATGTCTCTTTTTGTGTCTTGTTACATCATGCATTATATTGTAGTAATTAACTGATATATTTTATTTTTAGCCAACCACTCTTAAGTAATGGTCGAGCTTTTGGCATGGTTGTTGTCGTCTGTCCGTCTGTCTGATAATATTCATTCATTCATTCGCGTACGCCAGATGGTGCAACTGGTCTTGCGCATCTGCTGTTGTTCGAGCAACTGAAAGAAGCACACATGTTGAAGGGGTACCCAAGTTTGATGCCCCCGTATGGATGATTCCTTGAATGCAGAGGGCCAAAATTTAAACTATGTTTAATGCTGAAAATTTAATACGCAGGTTGTCCCAGTTTACATCTAGTGATTTCGGCACAATTGTCTCTTGAAATGTGTGTCAAACCTCAAAATCGTAAAAAGATCCATAAAAACTTCCTAATTTGACATTCAGGGTTATTAAAGGTCATTGCTTTTGGTGCCGATCAAAAGCCAGTGTACGACTTCCTGTTAGTGGTTAATAGTAACCTAGGCAACCGTTTCTGAGATAGTGATTTATTGGCTAAAAGTTGCAAATTTTTCCTACCCCCCTCATTTTGTGCTGTCACTCGGGCTGACTTCTTTCAAATTTTTGGAAAAGCTTTACTGGTCCTGAAACTAGAGTCATCTAGGCAGTCAACTAAGAAGATTTACTGATCCTAGCTTGCATCAGTTTTGACTGATCCACCCATGTGATGGATGGATGGACAGACAGACAGACAGAATTGTGATGGCTAAGAAGTAAGATGCACTATAGCAGTACCTGCCATCGAGCATAAAAAACTGTTCAAACAACCATCATTTTCAGAGGTTTTTTGTTATTTTGTATGGTCAGGATATGTTTATGATTCTCTTCTGTCAACATCTGTTGATGATGAAAACCTGTAGTCGATCTTTCATTATCCGTGTGATGATTGAAAATGCAGGCAGGCAGACTATTACCGATACCTGGCCGAGTTTACGACTGCTGAGGATCGTCAGACCGCATCAGAGAACAGCCTGACTGCGTACAAGGCCGCCAGCGACGTGGCGACAAGCGAGTTGCCTCCAACGCATCCCATACGTCTCGGTCTTGCTCTCAACTTCTCGGTGTTCTACTACGAGATTCTCAATGCCCCGGACCGAGCTTGCCAGCTGGCCAAGAGTGCATTCGATGAAGCAATTGCCGAGCTGGACTCGTTGAGCGAGGAGAGTTACCGTGACTCGACGCTGATAATGCAATTGCTACGAGACAACCTCACTCTCTGGACCACCGACATGCAGACAGAGGGTACTTGGCTCTACTTGTACTTAGTGTTGTCAGTGACATTGTGGCAGAGGGGAGAGTGAGGGGCAGTTGTAAGTTTTTGGCTGTCAACAAATCTTGTTGAAAAATTGTTGTCCAAAAAAAGCAAAATTTGGGGCTGAAAACCTTGATTTGATGGAAATTTAGGGGCAGAATTGAAATTTTGGGCACTTGTAATTTCCTTTGTCGGACTTGCATCTGTCTGTTCAAATTCTGTTGGAAATTTACAGTTTCTATTGAAAAGTTGCATATTTTTGCCCCACCTGCTTTTTCACCTATGACACTGCTAGTTGTTGTTGTCATGATACGCTTGTCAATGTCAGGCAGTGTACACATGGAGATTCAAATTCTCTGAAGAGATAAGGAATTTCCCTGGGTTCTCATAGTCCAGGAATGCATTTGTAATGTCAGTAGAATCACCCAAATATCGCTGACATTTTGCTGCCCATTGTTTACAAGACTGTCAGACAGAAATGTTTGTTCAGCTGTCTCCTCACATTACAGTGATGTGGACACGCTGCAGATGTGATCTGCCCAATGAAAGATTTGTAAGAAGCCATTAATTAAGCTTACCTGTCCAGTGCCTGTACTTATATCTCATCTAATGTAATCTAGAAATATTTTGATATCATTATAGTGCCCTTGCCGCATGTGTGAATGAAAAGTGCTGTGACAGCACTGAGTTGTCATAAGTGCAGCGTAGGCTTTAATGAAATTGTAAGTCATCTGTGTAAGTTTTACAGGCACTACATTAGCACTACATTAGGGAAGGATTAGTCTGAGCTTGCATGTACCTCTACAAACAATATTTTTCTGTGAATAATGAGTCTTAACATTTTCACCAGTCTATCGAATTAATACATGCCTTAGGTTTTCCTATACAATATGCACATTGTGTAAATGAAAAGGATAGCATATGCAGCTGAGAGTGTTTGACTTGCGAAGAAAATACAGTTTGCAGTTTGGTTCTTCTGCTTAAAGCCTGTCATCTTGCAGCATTCTACTGAAGTTAAGATTTTACCCTGACATGTATATGCCTCTTCCCTCCACCGAAAGGCATTTCATGTTGTTCATTGCTTTTGCCATGTAAAAACAAACACATTTTTCAGAAACAGCACTAAAGCAGAAAGTCAGACATAATGTTACATGACTGAGTTTTAGTGTAGTTCTGCAGCTATAACTTTGTCCCGAAATTGAAATCACTGAAGGTTACTTCAGTGGCTTATGATCAACAGATTATGGGTTTCAATCCCAGTTGGGTTGCGTTGCAATCAAATGGCTACTGCTTGGTTGTAAACCACCTCGGTTTATAACCAATGACCCAGTTCAACTCAATCTTCCATATTTGCACAGTAGTAAATGAACTTGCTTGAGTGAAGCTGGGTGCATTCACCTACATTGTTGATCTGGGTGGCAGTAGCTCAGTGATCCGATATGGCAGGTGATGCTCCATAGCTTTGAGATGGGTTTCCATGACGAGCTGTACATGTGGATACTTTCAGCCTTTAACTGATGGAAATGAGTGATTGTGTTTTTGTGCAGAAGCAGGTGACGAAGGCACCAAGGGCGAGCAGCTGCAGGATGTGGAAGCTGAAAAAGCTTAATGCTGCTACGGCACACATGCACTCAACTGTTGTTTATCGTCACATTATGACAGCAAGAACTGAATGAAACGAACACTGTGTGACATAACGGCTTCCTCTGGTAGATGTGATCTGTTTTCGTACAGGCACTAGTCTGCTGTCGTCAACATTCTAATGCATTGCAGATTCTAGTTTCGTAGCCAGTAACTCTAAAAATTTTGATTCCATCTAGGACAAGTGCACTGCAGTTGTAGTCCGCAGGCTTTGCGTCTCACCCTTGGTTCTTGGCGTCGCTGAGTTGCACATTATCGGTTATTTATGTTTAGTAAATTTGCACCGCTGCTTTAATTTCTTTCTGAACCCTGCCTGACGTCGGTTCTAGTGTCTATGACATTGATTTTAGAGAAAATACACTCATTGCTGTTTGTGAATGTATATTAGTTGTTGCAGCAATACTGTCGACGAGCTTTTTCGCGGTGAAATGGTTGTAGTGGCTAACTTGCTGAAAGTGGTCTGCCTCAGCTGCTATTGTGCTTGCTTCTAACTTATTGTAGCGGAAAATTCACAGAAATGTTGTTCAGCATTGTAGTTGAAAATTTTTTTCATGACAAACTTAGATTATTAGTGTTGGACAGTGTACTATACTTATGCGTTTCAGTAAAATGATTTCTAAACACATACTTTAACGTTTTAGTGAATTTTGTGACTAACATTGCAGTAAATAACTTTTTTGACCAGTGTTTCTAACATCTCAGTTCCACTCTAATGTCTTGTTGTTTTTGCATTTCGTTTTTTTGTGTTTATTTCTATATTTTTACATTATGTTGCTGCTTGAATGTATTATTTCCATTGCACGTAGAAAGTGCATAAGCTACATAATAGACATTTCAACATGGTGTGCAGCGTAAATTTGTATTGGAAGTTATTAGTAAAGCTTATGATATAATATAGTAGTAATATATTGCTGTTGAGTGCACTACTAGTGAGTGAGGTCTTATACATTTCAAGTTTTAGGGTGATTAAATTTTTCTCAGCTGGTTTGAAGAATACTTTTGCTTCACTGCTGACTGATCTTTCCAGGTTGCCCTTAACTAAACTACCGCCGTGACGATCGTTAATCCCAAGGATGAGACACTACTGTTTTTCTTGATAAGTCCATCGTTTTCTTGGTATTCTGAGTCGATCAGTGGTTCCTTTTCTCTCCTGAATATTATTTATATCCAAATCAGATTTAGGGTTGGAAAAGATGATGGCACACTTATTACTGCCATTTAAACACAAGTAGGCAACTTGGCACGAAGTAGAACTATTATTTAGCCAAAAATTTAGTGTGTAGCCTTTCAGTCTGACAGTGCATCATCACAAAACGCAACCACACAATCAAAAATGTAACTAGGCATAGGCATAGGCCTATAATCAGTTATGAACATAACATGAGTATATCAACATTATTACCAAAAAATCATCAAACGCCAGTCAGTCTCATAACATGAGTATATCAACATTATTACCAAAAAATCATCAAACGCCAGTCAGTCTCACTAATTGATAGTTTAATTATATAGGCTATGTTGGAATGACCGCGTGCCAGCAGCCTTATTATGCTGAGTGCATTAGGGACCTTGTCCGTCCGTCTCTGTCCATCTGTCCGTTACGTACAGATTGTTAACTCGAAAGCAAAACTGTGCAGAAATACCAAACTTTGTGTCAACGTTCTCCATGGCAGGAGTAACTGGTGAAGTGTTTGAATTGCTGGTAGGTTGGGGGGTTTGAATACCCCAACTGTTTTCCCACCCCCTAACACACTGTCAAATTATGTACTGGGGAGTCAGCTATATAATATGAGGGTCTTAACATAAATAAGCTAAAAACAGTGTAATTCCATTAGTTATCTAAACCTAAACAAGTAATTTGAGTGAAGGTCACGTGACATGTGATAGCAGCGGTCCTGCCACTTTGGCAATCCGTGTACAGCATGCAATAAAATAATAATAATTTTATACAAAATTTTCTCTTAAAATGTGTGTTGCTGCCCGAAATCGCTAACAAAATTACTAAAAACCTTTATTTGGGGGGTTCAAGGTCATCGATGTTGATACTCCTAAGAATCTTTATCACTAGTGCATGTTATTATAAGCAGGACGTCTGTGCCTACTTGCAACTGTTTAAATGTTAGATGAGGCAATGTCAGTAAAATAACCACTTTTTAGAGGGGTACCCCTATTTTACGCTTACTTGCACAGGCCTCCTTGGACCCAAGGGGTCGGGACTTAGCTAAAATCTACGCTCAATTCTGAAAATTACATGTGTAGGTTGTCTTAGTCTATCTCCAAAAATTTTGTCGCAATTTACTGTTGAAATGTGTGCTGCAGCCAAAAATTGCAAAAAATTCAACAAAACCCCCTGTTTGGGGGGGGGGTCGAGGTCATTCAAGGTCATCGATGTTGACAAATCTAAAAAGCCCGTCACCAGTGCTTGTTATGATAAGCAGCATGTCTGTGCCTATCTGCAACCGTTTTCACGCTACACATGATAATTGCAGTAAAATAACCACTTTTTAGGGGGTGGCTGTTTTTGACGCCCGCCTGCGCCGGCCTCCTTGAACCTAGGGGGTCGGGACTTGGACTGCTAAATCTACGTTTAATGCTGAAAATTTCATATGCACGTTGTCTTGGTCTATCTCCAGCCATTTCGTCACAATTTAGTGTTGAAATGTGTGCTGCATCCAAAAATTGCGATAAATTTGGAGGGGGGGATTCAAGGTCATCGATGTTGATAAATCTAAATAGCCTGTCACCAGTGCTTGTTATGATAAGCAGTATGTCTGTACCTATCTGCAACCGTTTTCACACTATAGGAGCCAATAATAGCAAAATGACGTCTTTTAAGGGGGGTACCCCTCTTTGACGCCCTAGTTCGAGGGGAACCCCCTTACCCACGGGCACGAAATTTTGTCACTGAAAACTTGAGTCCTTGGGAGCAGCCTACAGTAAAGATTTTGTGATCCTAGCTTGCACCGTTTTGATACATATCACGAGTGTGACAGACAGACGGACACCTAAACGATGGCTAAGACGCGCGATGCATTTTGCTATCGGGCGTAAAAATCCGAAATATACGTTTTGTAGGAAATTTTATTCTGAACTCGTGTACAAATTTTTTATGACGATGTGGCATGTTAGTGGCTGCGGCCCTTTGTCATTAAATAAAATAAAATAAATAAATAATTATTATTATTGTGACGTCATCTGCTCACTGAACACAGTTTACACGTGTATTATTTCACCACCAGTAATCTATCATAACTCGCAAGTGACACACAGCATATGAACAGAGAAAATGTATAAACTTAACAAGTTAACGTCATCACTTTAAATACTAAAGATTAATGTTTTGTTTTTCAACATATCGACCGAGTTCGCTCAAACGTTTGCCCTATCTGTCAGCAAACTTCTGAATGCCTGATGCAAAGAACGATGCTGGCTGCTGTCCGTGCCACTGAAGGACGACTGATTGCACCCTACCATATGATACAAATTTCTGCTCATCTAGCATTTTCTGACACCAAACGTGAACTGTTCGCTTCGTAAAGCACTTGTGCCATATACTGCATGCGTCTCAGAGTGAATCTGATTTGCATTAATTTTTTCTGCCCACAAAAATACAATAACGGAACGCTGTTCGTTACGGGACGATTTCAGTGGCAACGTCGTCGAATTTAATGTTTATAAATGACGTCTCAGTGACGTCATCGTCATTCCCTACAAAACGTATATTTCGGATTTTTAATATCTGGAAAACTAACAGAAATACGCTATTTTGTAACTTATTTATCGAACGACTCGTATATACATATGATTTACATTACAATTTTGGTCGGCCTCCGACCACCGAAAAGTTCAACCCCAGCTATTTTTTCACAATTCAAACACTGAACTGGTGTGACAGTTTCCAGTTCAAAAAGCCAGGATGCAGGATTATTGTTGCACAGCTCTAGAGGACGGCCGCATACCTATGTCGGTCACCGACAGGCACCGTTCCACCATTTGTGATAGTCGTCGTACCAGCTGACGTAGTCGACGTCGTCGCTCCAGTACAGTAGTGCACACAGTCGACACCAGTAGCGCTGGTCCAGACCAGTCCACGTCGTGGAGCGCCAACGATGATACTCGTTGTACAGCGCGTCGTTTCCCGCCAATACGTGCAAGTAGTCGGCCAGCTGGCGCGCTCCAGCAAAGTCGTCGACGTGGATGAACGAATGCGGCGGTGCCACGGCCTCGTAATCTCGTCTCCTTGCGCCCATCACCACCGGAACTAGTTTATGTCTGAAAATCAAATTACTCCACAGCGTATATAGGCCCACTGAATTTAATAGGCTAATCAAATCTACAACCATTCTCCAGTTTGTATTTATGCCCTAGAAAAAGTTTGCACCATTTTTGGGTTTTCTACGCCTTTTTGTCGAGTTAGGAGATAAAGTAAAGACGGACAGAGAGACGGACGGTCAGGACATGTAATCTGGCCTACTAGGACGGTCGCATAATAAGCGTCATGACCTCTCTGCTAATTACAGTTAATTGAACTTGACGTTGTTGTTAATAATAGACCTAGCCTATAAGCGCCGGCTTGTCCTTTGATTGATTGTGGCATAATGTTTCAAGTCAAATTATACAATATTAATATCGGTGAAGTAGGGTAGACTCGTATGCTTTTTTTCAAAAAAATAACTGCTTCCAACTGATTTTATTACTTCAATTTTGACTTACTCGAGAGCAGTGTACCAGAACTTCTCAGTGATGTAGTCGTCACAGTTGGAATTCTCGAAGGACAGGTAGAACTTGTAATCTCGCTCCAGCATTGCTAGACACTTCTCGTTTTCATATCGAGGGCACGACAGGTTGCCGCATTGTCCGTATATATCAACCTGCACATTACACGCAAAAATCAAATCAGCAAAGAAACATGCCACTCGGCGAAAGTGTCACTGTGGTGCAAGAATGCCAAGAACTCTATTGTACTACAGCTGTCCAACGATTACTTTTAGCGCGTTAGTTGCGCGAATAATTACTTTAATCGATCAATCAATCTCTCAGTCACTCAGTAAAGCTAAAATTTTGTCTAAAAATGCTAAACACTTGTCAACCAGCAAATCAAAATTCACTGTTAACTAAATTCTAATAACCAGTCACTCAATCAGTCAATCAGGTTCACTCGAAGAATTGTTCAGCCGATACTCTTGTAATCACTGTTTGTCGGCAATACTTCATGTTTGCCTTTAACAGCAGCAACTTCTCAAAGTTTTCGTCTGAAAGTTTATTGTGTTTCAATCTGTTCACCTACACTAAACAGCCTTTCCACTGCAGCTGATGATGGCAATTGCCAACTTTTTTTTATTGTGAGTTGAGTTTAGAAACCCAATAAACTCACAACTCACACAAATATTGAATTAAATCAAACTTATAACTCACAATCTTTGGGATGAGTAAACTCAAACTCACAACTCACAATAAATGAGTTAACTCGTGAGTTGAAACTCACTTGAGTTAACTCATGCCCAACACTGGGTATACGGCTCGTGCAGACCATCTGCTGTCGCAGACTTCCAGGTGCGCTTGTCTGCATGTGTCGACGACGTTGCCGCATAGATGCTGGCCAACCGTCTGCAGTTGAACTCTGGCAAGACCGACCTGCTCTGGTGTGCGACAGCTCGTCGTTGTCATCAGCTTCCCACGCCAGCACTTCGAATCGGGTCCGACTTCGTCAACCCGTCGAAGTCACTCCGAGATCTCGGAATTTACTTCGACTCTGACCTTAGCATGCGATGCCACGTTTAGACAAGTAATTTGAGCAAAGCTTATGAGACGCGCGACAACCTTAGGAGTTCTTATTCACAATAATTGTCTCGATCTATCTCTATCCCTTTCGTCGCAATTCACTTTTGAAAACTGCGCCGCAGCCACAGATTGCAAAAAACACTAAAACCCCTAGTATGGGGGTTCAAGGTCATTTAAGGTCATCGATGTTGACACCAATAAAAAGCTTGTCGCTACTGCTTGTTATGATAAGCAGAATGTATCTGCCTATTTGCAACCGTTTTCACGCTACACGAGCCAATAACGGTAAAATAACAACTTTTTAGGGAGGTAGCCTTCTTTGACAGTCGCCTGCGGCGGCTTCCTTATATCTAAGGGGTCGGGACTAGGGGGACTGCTGAAATCTACGTTTAATGCTGGAAATTTCATATGCAGGTTGTCTTGGTCTATTTTCAGCCATTTCGTCGCAATTCAGTGTTAAAATGTGCGCTGCATTCAAAAATTGCGAAAAATTCACTTAAACCCTTTTTGGTGAGTACATGGTCGTTCAAGGTCATCGACGTTGACAAATCTAAGAAACCCGTCACCAGTGCTTGTTACGACATGCAGCCAGTCTGTGCCTAGTTGCAACCATTTTCACACTATAAGAGCCAATGGCGGCAAAATAACTTTTAAGGGAGATGCCCTTCTTTGACGCCCTTGTTCGATAGGAACCCCCTCACCCAGGGGCATAAAATTTTGTCATTAAAAAGCCAGAGTCTTTGGGGCATCCCATAGTGAAGATTTTGTGATCCTAGCATACACCGTTTTGATACAGATTGCGAGTGTGACAGACAGACAGACGGACAGGCAGACGCCTAGACGATGGCCAAGACGCGCGAAGCATTCTGCTGTCGCGCGTAAAAACCGTTGTCAGCTGCTTTGCCGTTCTGCGTCACCTGCGGAGCATTCGACATTCAGTGCCGACTGCCGACTAGTGATTGCAATCCCGGGATTGAATTCTCAATCCCGGCATCCGGGATTAAGAAATTTGCAATCCCGGGATGCCGGGATCCCGTTTTGGGATTAAGCTTACAGACTGGTCGTTATTTTGGTATCTACAATAGACTTATTACATGCATTTATGTGGTAGACTAGTACGAAAGGTATGTCAGAACGGCGTAGGCCTAAGGAGCGAATGTGACTGTCAAAATACAAATTACAGAACACAGCAAGATGTAGTACTTTAGCGCGCATAAAATATTTTATTCATTAGATGTCTAGAATTGTTATTTTTTAGCAGTTAACGCTCGAAAAAGTGCGACTTTAACGAATTTTTCTAATCCCGAAATCCCGGGATTGGGACGTCGCCAATCGGCACTATAAATTGCAATCCCGGGATCCCTAATAATCCCGGGATCCCGGGATTACAATCCCTAGTGCCAAGCAACCTGTACATCCGACCCCAGTCGGTACTCAACGCTGCCGTTCGAACCACATCACCGACACACTCGCCAGTTTCCACTGGTTGAGAGTGCCCGAGCGTGTGCAGTTTAAGTTGGCGACGATCGTCTATCACTCGCTGAACGGCACCGTTCCATCATACCTGGCTGCAGACCTGCGACGTTTGTCCGATATGCCGTCTAGACGACGTCTGCGGTCAGCTGAATGTTCCCCAATCGCAGTGCGCAACTGTTGGTGACCGAGCCTTCGCCGTCGTTGGTGCTCGACTATGGGACAGTTTGCCACTAGACATCGTCGCATGCAACACACTGTCACAATTTTGCCGTGAACTGAAAACATTTTCACAGTGCTATTCTTCTGTACTTTTGTCGTGACTTGCGCTTTTGTCTGTGGTGCTAGCAGTTTTTACTTAGGCCACGTTAAAAAAATAATGTAATGCGGTGTCATTGTTAATACTTTTGACAATGTTTAAGCACACTGCAGTGAGATAGCCATAAAATGACTACTGCAAAATCATTTTTGTCAATTATTTAAGGAGATTTACTGGCGGTACTTTTTGTCTTGTTAATTGCATCAACGTTGTTTCAAACCTGGATGAATTTTGACAGTTCCCGTGCGTAGCGCAGTCGCTGGTTTCTAGCGATACAGTTGCTGACGAACCACGCTACAAGTTTCGTCTTGCCCGCCGCGTAATTGACGCTTCCTCCACTAGATGTCGCTGCCGTCGTGGTAGCTGGAGCGCTGGGAACCCTCTTGTCGTACCGGAAGGCGATGGTTGAGTCGCGACGGTACGAAGCGGTCCAGTTGATGAGGCCGCGCACCGACTGAGGGTCGATACGGTTGTGTAGCGGTGACTCCCAGTGCTGTGCGATCCAGATTTGTCGACGAGGCTTGGGCAGGTAGAGTTCACGGCTGGACTGCTGGAACTCGCTGATGAGAAGCGCGTCCGCATCACGAGCCTGGCTCTGGTCATTCGTCAGCCAGCAGTCGACGATCGGACATCTGTCTCTCAAGAACTGTTCCTGGCCAGCAAACCAGTTCTCAAAGTTGTAATTTCCGACTCGCAAAATGACTTTGAGTTTGCGTTTACGCTTCTGTCGGGCGTAGACGTTCATGACGTCGATCTGCGACTGTATCCGGTCGTTGTCGTCGTTGTTGATGTTGTCGTTGCGCGGCCAGACAAGACCGACGCTGTAGTTGTATATGTCGTAGTGGTCGTCGCTGTAGTTGTACAACGTTGTCACGTACGAGTGATACTCGCGGCGCCGTTGTTCCTGCTCGTTGTCGTAGCTTGTCGAGCTCAAGTAGTAAACGAACATCAGCAAAACAACGCAGAAGACCGCCGTCAACTTGAAACACCTGCTCGAACCGCAGCTACCAGGCCCCATTGTTTATAGTTTATTGTAGGCGCAGTGATCGTAGAAAAAACGACATCCCTATACAACGCGGCCACGTCGTGATTATCTTATCTGGCTCTATTGCTATACGCAAGCTCAGTATGCCGATCTAAGATATATGTCTACGAGCGTATTTACCGTTAAGCTACAATAATTAACTGCCATTACCGGCACTTACACGGCATGTTTGTTAGTAACGTACCACTGATTTCAGTAACAATCGGTCGCGGCTATGTCGACGTTTAGTGCTGATGACCCAGTGAGGACTGAGGAGCTGTGGGCACGTCTGCGTTATGACGTCACGCAACCCAGGAAAGCAATAAAGATTATTTTAGACTTTGTCTGTTTTTACTGCGCTGTCCTTTCTGCGTGAAACAGTCTTCTTCCATACCTGTCTCAACACGATCGCAACGCTTATCTCGGACTATTGGCGCTTGCTACTGACACAGCGCATCGAGCGCAAACGTTCATGTTCACCTCTGTCCTACTTATTGAAACACCGTTTAAAGAAAACCAAAAAAATATATTTACACAGGTTGCCACTTTTAAGTAATCGTCAAGTACGGCAACATTCCTAAAACTGTTCTGTAGACAACACAAATTTGAGATGTTTAGCACAAACCCCACACGCACACACGCACTGACTGATACCGCTATTCGACGAACTGTGGTAAAATTATAGCCGACGATACACAGCGTGTAGACTCTCGCAAAAAAATGAAGCAAAAGATGCTGTCAGCAGCAAGAATTTAATGAAACCCAAACTCCTCTACTTGTTGTGGACTTGTCGCGCTTCTTGTTGTACAACAGATCCACGAGAAATCGAAGCAAATGGAACTTGGGCGTATAAGGGCGTATAGCCGCTGTTACCTGAGCATCGATAGGTGAGAGCATGCAGGTAACGTATACCGCACTGGATGGAGACTGTCATGTACTGCAGCAGATAGAGCAGCCGCATCGTGTGGTGAGATGTTGCATTACGATCGATAAGCTTATATCATCATCCTCATTCTCATCATCAGCAGCCGCAATTCAATTTTTGGAGGGGAAAGGGCAAATAAAACGGGAAAGATTTTATATGGGGGCAAACTGACATAGACTCACATTTCGCCTCGATATTTTTATTGGAAGTGGAGGAAGTCGACCCCAGCCCTCCCGGGATCGACGCCATGCACTGATCATCATCACCATCCGAGTTTATTTCAGACACGCCTCGTGTAGCCAAAAGTTTTATTTATACATTTATTATATGCATACTTTAATTTGCTGTAGGCCAAAGTAGCAGCAGTGAAACTGTGAACATTGCTGCTACATTTAGGCCTACACTGGGTATGGGTATGTTTGGTATGTTTCTGCCAAAAAATGACGAAATTAAATAACATTTAAGTTATTAGAAAAAAATAACAAAAAGCCCAACTGTCGCTAGGATAGCTGACTGTACTGGCTGTCAGTGACCGTCAAAGTCATCTTAGGTCGATGATTTTCATCTTATTTGAAAGGGCGTATACCACTTCTTATTAATGATTAATAGTAACCTTGGTCTCATCTCTCACCATTTTTCAAATACGGCCACTTATAGCTTAAAAATTTTATTAAAAATTACGTCCAGACTGCTGCAGATGGAGACATAATTACTATTGACAGCGTATAAAAAAATCGCCAGCGTCCTATTTAACGGCATCATCGCCGACTCCTTACGACTTACCGTTTAGCCACAATATCGCACGATTAACATACCATAGTGCGTTATGACTCTTCAAATGCGCCGCAGTTGAAAGTTGCAAAAACATTAAAACCTTTTATTTTGGGGTTTCAAGGTCATTCAAGATCATAAATGTTTACATTATTTAAAAGTTCGTCACTAGTGCTTGTTATGATAAGCAGTATGTCTGTAAAAAGGTTAAGGTCGTCAATTTGTATAGCGCATCGTCGCGAAACACGCCTCTAATGCGCTTTCGTCGCTAACCAGAGCCGCCTGCCGCACGGCCACCGTGTGCAGCCTGCAGACACAGGCAGGCGCAGCGGCCGGCTAGGCAACCCCAGTCAGCTGTACCAACGTCCCCACCTTCCGTAACACATGTAAATGAGTTACTACTTATTTTACCGTCCCACGGAGGGTAGAAGGTTGAGTCGACCTAGCTGGCAGGCTTCGCACCGAAATGGTTTACCTGCCCGCAGGCAGTCACCCATCGCAGTACTAACCGGGCGCGGCGTAGAGTAGTCTGTGCCTATCTTCAACTGTTTTCACGCTAGACGAGCCAATACCGGTAAAATAACCACTTTTAAGGGGTACCCCTTTTTGACGTTCATTTGCGCAGGCGTCCATAAACTTAGGTGGTTGACACTTGGACTGCTAAAATCTGCGTTTAATACTGAAAATTTCATGCGCAGGTCGTCTTGGTCTATCTCTAGCCATTTCGTTGCAATTCACTCGTGAAATGTGCGCTGCAGCCAAAAATTGTAAAAAAAATTCACTAAAAACTCCTATTTTGGGGACTTAAGGTCGTTTAAGGTCATCGATGTTGATAAAACTGAAAAGCCCGTCACAAGTGCTTGTTATGATAAGAGCATGTCTGTACTTATCTGCAACCGTTTTCACGCTAAACGAGCCAACAGCGGCAAAATAACGTCTTTTTAGAGGGGGTGCTTTTCTTTGACGATTTCGTTTGAGGGAAATCCCCTCGCCCAAAAGCACAAAAATTGTCACGATTAACTAGAGTCTTTCGGGCATCCCACGGTGAAAATTTCGTTATTCTAGCTTGCACCGTTTTGATACAATCGCAGAGTGTGACAGACAGACACATACACAGACAGAAACACGAACGCATAGGCCACGCGCGAAGCATTCTACTATCGCGCGTATCAACGTGCATGCGAGTTTTACTCGCACATGTAGATGCCTCTTGAACCATAGATGTAAAAAACGTTTTTAACGTTTTTTTTTATTTTTGCCACGTTTTTACGTTTTTTAACGTTTTTAAAAAATTTTTCAACGTTTTTTTAATTTTTTAAAAAACGTGCATAAAAAGTTCTATTAAAAAGTTTGAAAAGCACTTTTAAAACCACAAAAACGCATTAATAAGTCATAATGATGGTAGTTTACTTAGTTAGTTCAAATACATTGAATAAAAAGATTTTTTTGTAATATATTCGGTTACTTTAATGCCATGATTTTATGACTACACGGTTGAATTAAAATTAAACAAAGTTCTCTTTATCTAGACTACAGTTTTAGGTATACTGCACCTACAACATTAAGCAAGAAGTTAAACAAATTATGGCCAACGTTTTTTATTCAACGTTTTAAACGTTTTTAAAAAATTTTTGCCACATTTTTAACGTTTTTAACGTTTTTTAAAATTTTTTCTAGAACGTTTTTACATCTATGTTTTGAACCCATTCAGTGGCAAATTGGTTACACCGGTCCATAGGTCTAATCCGCTTTCCAAAAAAACAACTCGTGAAATGTGAAAGACATAAGATCATATTTCGCAAACTGCGACGCCTTAATCGATGAATACATTGATCAGTTGCTGATTTCTGGTGTTTTGGAGGTGCTCTGCGGCTATTGACTGCGACACGCCCGTCAGCTGCATCAGAACTTTACATCGTTTGTCGTCAGCGGTAGTTGCGAATGCCTGTTTTCCACGATTGTCTTTCGTGATTATACGAAAATGTTATTATAGTTTTGTAGTTTATTGTACTGTAGTTTAATTGAAGTTTTTCATGGATTTCACCTTTTTCATGGATTTCACCTTGATAATTCTGCGTTAAAGTTTGTGATATTTGTGCAATAGCATATTGTATATATTATACATGTGTTTTGTCATCAATTGTTTTTTTCTATCCTTAAATTTTCTGTCTTCTGCCTCTCTGTTGCTGTCACATGTTGACAAATATAGGTTTATGTATAAAAACAGTGGTATTTAGATTTATTTTCTTTGACGAACTTTCTTTCCAATTTGTGCTATTTTCGTGTTATTTGCAAACATAATTAAACTAGTTGTGCGTCATTTGTGAGTGCTTGACAAACAGTATAACTGTGATAGACCTATAAGGTTATCTCACGCCGAGCCCAGTTGCATTGAAACAGTCATCACATACACTGTGTCTCCAATAAACATCCCCGACATTTTTGACCGTAACTTGAAAACCAATTATCAGGTTTTGATAATTTTTGGTACGAATATTTCTGACACAATTTGCTATCAAATGACCATTTACTTTTTTACCAGCGTTTGTTTTTACACTACCTGGGGAAAACACAACCAGCGAAATATCACTTTTTTATCCAATGCAATAAATTGCTTAATTAACGTAACACGTAAAAACACATTTTGTTTACATTTCTGACACTTTGACTGACATTTCATTCAGTTGTCCATTTTTCAACTGCCTGCAGCAAAATTGCTTGAAGTGTTTGCCCACTGTGCGAACACAGGCAAGGAGACGATTTCTCCATTCACTGACAGCAGTATCGATAAAGTTCTGCTCCAGATCAATGCAGTCGCTTCTTGACTCTTCAAACATTCCTAAACTTCATCTGGTAGACACTCTGCTACATGACAGTCAAACCTTGTAATAGATCGGCTGTTAAGGCCCACAGATTAGGATAGATAGAATTTATTGACCTTTTTTCATATCATTTTAACACGTATTGTGCTTGGTCTGCTTTCCCTAGGTAGTGCAAAAACAGACGTTGGGTGAGGAAAAACTATAACATTTATTTAATAGCCATTTGTGTCGAAAATGTTTCTGCCAGCAATTATTAAAATCTGCTGATCTTTTTTCAAGTTACGATCGATAATGTCGGAAATGTTTTTTTCAGGTTTTCTGTTTATTTCAACACATATTTCGCTTGTTTTTCCTAGGTAGTGCAGAAGCATACATTGGATGAGGTAGGAAATTAAACGGTCATTTGATGGCAAGTTGTGTTGGGAATATTTTTTACCAAAAATCGGATAATTGGTTTTTTAGTTACAGTCAAAAATATTGGGATGTTTTTTTTGAGACACAGTGTATAATGCCAATCAATATATTAGACTTTAACCACGACGCTAGAAGGCTAGGTTTCTAAACTGCAGGTTGTTAAATCAAGATACAAAACAGGACTGCATTTTAAATGTTACAAGAAAAGCCTAGCTAACGCAAAGGGGAACGCGCGACAGCGATGCATGTTGAAGGCCCGGTGCGAACGAAATCTAAGCTTAATCGATGTTTCATTTAGACTCGACGGCGAATGACGCCTAGCGCCATAAACACTGCATGAATTCCAGTATTGTTGCAGGTTTGAAAACCCAGTAAAACAAAATCAGTCGCCAGAGGGCGCCAGACTTGTACTCATTAGGGAGTATGGCCTGTTTTGCTCTCTCAACGCCATATCTGCTGAAAATCGCTATTTTTTACCCCCTCTCCTTTAGCGTCCTTGTTCGGTGTGACCCCTTCGAATTTATAGAAAAGCTTTACGGATCCTAAAACTAGAGTCTTTCAGGCAGCCGACGGTGAAGATTTGGTGATCCTAGCTTGCACCGTTTTTGACTGATCCACTCATGTGACGGACGGACAGACAGAGAGACGGACAGACGGACAAAATTGCGATGGTTAAGACGCGCTACAGCAGTAGCTGCTGTCGAGTCGCGCGTAAAAACTCTTATATAGCTGTCGTACGAACTCCGGACGCATCAACGACGATTGATGTGATTGGACATAAAAATTTATGTGCTCTCAGCTTCCATATGTTCTCAGAATATCTCGTCCCTAAATTTTTTATTGAGCCATGAAAATACCGGTACAGTTGTTGTTTGCTTTCAAAGTTTTACTAAAACAAAACTGTTTTTATTTGATTTGTTTTGCTGCAGTATTTGTACTTTAGTTCTATTGAGTACTAAGCTATTTGGTGTGTTATTCTGTTTGCATGAACTGTTTTCTAATAGGCCTATTACACGAAATACCAAGAACCAAAATTTTTAAAAATAAAAAAAATCCCTGTCCCTATTTTAGTATAATTCTACACTAGGCTGCACGCAGAAACACAGAAAATTTTAGGCTTTACACAGATTTGACATTGCAATACATAAAATGTTTTTTAGTGTCTAATAAGTTATTATTTACGGTAGACATTTGTAGCTTTATACAAATACTATTAAAGCAGATCCGGATTTTCGGTTGTAAGATAACGTTAGGCCTACCGTTAGAATTGAATCTAACGGCAATAACGGCAAACATCAAACATGAACAACAATAATTCAACGTACACGTAACTTACAATACAATATACAGCAGCATAATTATTCATTACAGAACAATATACAGTTAACAACTTAACACAAATATAATACACTAGAAATGTCATTCGTTCGCTGGAGATGTTTATCATTCGTAAATCTGCGTAAATCCCTACATCACGTAGCTCCACAAAACTAACATGACGTTTGCAGTTTTAATGTAGCCTAAATGTGCAAGAAACGGGTTGTAAGCTCAAATAACCGAAAGATTTACGTACAGCTATGTTTAAATAAACCATCATCTGATTCATGTTGCTGTCAACTTTAAGGTATGATTTCATTGAACTCTTGAGTCATAAAATTCCATCGAGTCCAATAATTACACACGTAGTCTGCACAGGTGTTGCATGTAAGTTTATAAAATTTTTGACAATAAGTCCACTGCATATCAATTCGATTGCGCGCACGGTAAAATTCTTCTAGTTGTGACACTCACTCTAATAACACGATAATCTGTTTTCTTGCCAGACTGGTTAATTTGCATACAAATCTTTAATACTAGCACATATAGTTAAGTTAGTTGTTACGGCGCTGACAGACAAGGAAGTTGTCCCGATAATCGTCTTGTCTAGCACGGTTTTGAGTCGCTCGTATATTCCTGCAGTGACGGTGGTTTATCTGCTGAGGACCGGTCAGGAGACGAGTCTATCGACAGCCGACTGAACACTTGAGATTTCTGTATTCCTGCACAACAGAAGAACAACATCTAACTAACAAGGACGCTACCACAGCAGTGACCAGTATAATTGACCATCGCCATAAAACACTTTTTAACATGTTATGGCCATTAATAACTTTGGCCATAGCTTTTTTGCGTTAGCTGCAATGACTAGTGGAGCTGTGGAGGTTAATACTGTATACTGTATAGCTATTCAAATTTCAAAGACTATGTTTTATGTTAAAATTGTATATAATTTGTTCAGAAAACCGCTTTATTTGCGACTACGTTTATTTCAAAAACAAGAAATCACACTTCAAACGAAGGAAAACAAGCGCTGATTGTTGTCGCTAAATTGGGTTATGAATTTTTGGTCTAAATAGGAAATGCTGCTACTGTCGTACCAATGGTCCAGTACCATTAATTACTTCCAAATCAAATTCATATTTTATACAAAGAAACTGTAAAAATCGCCCGAAAATTTCGGTCTTGCTGCATTAGATTTATCTGCTTCTAGTTTCACTCAGATCCTATTAAGCCTACTCGTGTAGCCAAAGTAGCCGGGACGCATGCTTTAATATATCAGTTAAAATAGTTTAAGGATGAGGCGACAAAAAGGCGAACATTTACTTGCTTGCACGCGACGCTATCGTTACAGCGGAACTGTTCTGCGAATAATGCGCCAAATTCATTTTCGACCAGCCTTTGCTTATCTCTCAGTAGGCCTACCAGGTATGTTTCTGAGTGAGATGCACCCTCTCCATTCTTCACTTCAGTCGACGCCTGTAAGCTTAAAAAGCGGCGTCGTGTGTTAAAAACGTAAGAGGGACAGGAAGTTGCAATTTTCTAGTGGACACTGCAAATTTTCGACAGAGAAAATTATAGGTTTTAAAGTTTAACTTTACCCTTAAATTTTTCCAAAACGGAAGGTTAGCGTCAAATTTTGCATTTTTGGACATTTTTCGACAAAATTTTTTTTCAATTTTTTCCACAGATAGAAATTTAGGGAAGCAATTGCCTCACTGCCTCTTTGCCACGACGCCGCTAAACTTAATTCATCAAAGTATGCATGACACGTGATAACATTGTAGACAGACCGAGCAGCCAGGGAGCGCAGGAGCCTTCGATGCCGTTCTTAGCGGACTTGACGATGATGTCGGGCAAGGGCAGCGAGTGTCGTACCATCGCCCCGTACAGCCCGTACTCCGCCATGATTGTCGACTTGCCCCACGTTTTCTCCGTCTTACGCCACTTGGCTCGTCTGTTCTGAAACCACACCTGCGTACGGAGCAATCACAACACATCTATGCACGAGAGAAACTGACAACTCTGAACAGCTTCAGCTGCTGATAAAAACATTTTTGTTCTAGTGTAGAAATTGCGGCGCGTTGTGGCCAACTGTTAAATTTCGCCTCTTCAGATATCTTACTTACTTACTTACTTACTCATCTCATTTATCAGCATTTTGATCTTTTGGCTAATTTTTCTGGCTCAACACCAGTTAATCAACAGTGATTAAGTTTTCTTCAGTACCACTCTGGTGCCTCATGGTGCTTAATGTTTCCAAAAATGTTCTTATTAAGTGCATGTCTAGTTTTTTAGTTATTTTAAAAGCTTTTTATTAGTATCCTTCGTAAACCGTATTTTAAAAAATTGTTAATAAACGTCTTGTATTCGTCGGTAAATAATTTTAATTTAATTTAAATATAAAATCAGTAAAAATTGTTTAAGAATAAGTTGGAAGTTTTTGCCTATGTATTTATGCTAATTGTAGTGATTTTAAAAATTTTTATATTACAGAGTAGTTTAAAAGTGCAGCTAAAGATTAGTATGACATTTAAGTCTCCACAGAGTGTGCCAGTGAAAAAATAATAATAAAATTGGTCAAAATTAAGCGAACACATGGACATTAGTTTTGTGGCATATTTTGACTTACTGCGTAGTTGTACCTGTATTCTGTCTTCAGGCAGACTGGTTTTGATTGAGAGCATTTCACGCTGGTTGATGTCTGGATAATGAGATTCCAGAAACACTTTCTCGAGTTCTTCTTGCTGGCAACTTGTAAATATAGTTCTGCAACAAAACACAATCTTCGTTGACTGACGCCATCTGCGTCTGAGTATGAGTTCGTGTTTTCATGACTCGTTGTGGATACGTCAAGCTATGAAGACCACTTAAAACATAAAAATAACATAAAACTAGATATGTATAGCTAATGTTATTAATAATCTAGCGGCGCTAACTAGTGATTCAATGACAAAAGTAAATCATCAAGAGTGGTTTTATTTAAATTAAGTGAAATACTCGAAAGAAACTAAACGGTGCACTGCACAGCATGATGGCAGCCTTTTGTGATCTGGTTCCAAACTTCGGTCCTATTTTTTCAGTTTGCAAACAAAATTTTACCAAATTACGTCGTCGTACGTGCGAAAAATTGTAGTTTGCAGAAGGCCCCTATCGTGCTGGGATTGTCGGCATCTTGTCCCTTTTGTGAGATATTCGAAATTAAAGTTTAAATTTGTTTCAACTTGTTTGAACTCGGATTTGTTGTCCCGCCCCATTTTAAAGAAAAGTTTTAAATTATGGGACGTGGTTTTTAACATTACATCTATTTCCATAATATGTGATACAGCTCGCGGCAATCTGCCAACGGATGTCTGAGATTAGAAGCTGTAAAAGTAAGAAATAAACATATTTTTCAGCAGCAAAGTATAATGGCGTCTGCGTTGGTAAGCTCGGCCGGGTAGCTACGTGAAGATCTCGAGCTCAAACCTGTGACGTCGTTTCTTTTTCTTCTTTTTAGCAAAGCTGCTGTGTTCGTTCACGTGACTGAGTTGTTCGAATGTCGACGACAAACTGAGACTGTCGTTCGCTGCACGCAGAATAATGCATGTCAACAGGTTATATATAAACCTACTGCCTGCTAGTTCGACGAACGTCGTAATATAACTAATCAAGATGCTTCGACACAGTTTATGAATAGCTTATCGTATGCAGAGAAGTCCACTGTAATGTGCCGTACCCCTTGTGGTTTGCCTCAAGACTATTTTATTCGTTACCTTTAGTAAAGTTTCACGCTGTGTTACAAATTGATACAAAATTCCAGTCATTGTCTTAACCGAAGTATTTCACCCAAGCAGACCTTCTGTTTTGGCTTTAGGTTTAGAAGACACAAGTACGCACTCTCAGTGTAAATATGCTATGTACTGCGGTGCAAGAATCCATGGTGTTGAATTAACATTTGTCCTTTGAACAAAAGTCAAACCACGTCGCTGCAATTTGCAGTAAATGGCAGTTTGAAAAATATTTAATACCAAGTCTTAAAAGCGTTGTTAGAAAATGTTTAGTCGTGTTTAACTTTTTATCTACTTCGAATTATGTTGTTAAAACATAAATTCTTGACTACATTTACTGTGATTCAAAACTCTCTGTTTGGTTATTTTTTTTAAAACTGCTGAGAAAGATTTGAATGACATGACGTTCTTGCCACATGGTCGATATCGTCATTGTGACATTCCGCTGTTGTTTAGACTAAACATAATGATTTTGGACAGTTTGTTGTATCTCTTTTTTTGTAAAAACAAGTATAGTTTTTTTGCCCAAAAATGGCAGTCAACACTCAATGTACAAAAAACTTAGCAAAACTAAACTTAACTTAACTAAACAGTTTAGCTACGTTTCGTTAAGTTTAGTTAAGTTTTCTGTACTGTCGAGTGTCGACTGTCATTTTCTGGCTAAATAAAGACTATACTTGTTGGACAAAAAATCGATGTAATAAACTGTCCAAAATCGTTGTTGCAGGTTTTTGATTTTTAGCTGATTTCTCGCACAGTTTGTTTTAGTATTGTAGAGCATGTGTTATGCAACAGATCCGCAACGAATCGGAATAAAATGAGTTCGAGCAGCTACAGTTGTTAGCACGTCTAAAGAGACTACCATCACTCACTCACAGACTAATTCACTCTCAGCGCCTGCGACGTCTGCGCAAGCATGCAGCAAGCTGCTCACCACGCCATTCGCGTAGGCCTCGCTACCATTTCGTAATTCGTTCATACGTCGACGACGCTTCCTCGACGAGGCCCTACAGCGGTAATTTGCTGCACCGCAGCGCTCATATACAGTTAGGCGTTGACACGTCAAGCCATTGGTTTAATGGTCGAGCTGTTCGTGAAGAGCTCTGAGCTAAGTGGCTCAATCTGGCATTGCTACACGCTGAGAGCAGGGTAGCCCTCCTACATCATTAGACGTCTGATTGTTTCAGCAGACGACCAACAGCCAAGAGAGCTTCAGCAAGCTGCACTTGACTCGTGTGACCAGTCAGTCACCTGGTCAGTCACTGCCATCAGCCTCAATTTCTCCATCAATTCCGCTCAAACAACGCAATAATGGTTTCTTCCGGTTACCGGGACAAACGCGATGAATAGTCGGAACAATAATGCTCTGCGGCCTTTTTGCATTCAGACGCAAAAAGCGATTCTGTTATTAAGCCTAATATCAGTTCGATTACGTATTCTTAGCACAGGTTTAAAAAATATTTTGACTACAAAAATTAACTTCTGCTAATTTTAGAAACAAACTAAATCTACTCTTTCAAAGACAGAACGACAGAACAATATCTTTCTTGACATTGTAAATTATTTATTTTGCCATTAGGCTACATAGTTTTCTTCTACATGTCGTGCAAGCGTGTCGTGCGCACGGTCACGGTATGAACGGCGAAGACACTTGAGCAGCTTGACATCAAGATGCGGCAACCATACTGTCTGTCCGTCTTATACCGTGCATGTCTGCCGCTTGAAAGCCGTGAGTTAAAGGAAGATGGGTATAAAAAGGCCAAGAGGTGGAGTGAAACGAGGCAAAGATTTTATCAGCGGCGGCAACAGAACGTCGATCCACCGTCCATCTGTATGAGATGTGCCTGGGACAGTAACGCAGGGTCAAATGTCTCGCACGGTCTTCCATTCATAGCGCCGTCCCATTAACATCGCGTGATAGCTGCCCGAATGACCCAAGAATGCCAATCAACTCTCTCCTATAGCTGCTTCAGGTACTGTCCGACATATTAGGCCGCGGTAGTGTTTTGTTGGCTTGCGACACTTTTCTATATTCTGTTTTGAGCTTCAAACAATGTAAACAATCTTCTCTCTTGTCTTGTCTGTCCGGTACTGTCGGTTTTTTTGGTGGTATTGTACTTTTTTGCGTTCAGTCCTCCAAATTTGCTATGACCCCTTCAGATTTTTTTCCACATGCCGCTGTGCAGATAGACTACTTACTTTTTTAAAACTATCATTTGTCTGGCTTTTTAGCTACTTTTTTTCATTCTTTAAACTCCAAACGGTTCAGCATTGAAGTAGCTTTGCAAATTAAGCAATTATGATTGATCGATTGAATGATTGGCTTCTAATTTCTTTTATTAAAAGAACAAGCGAAAACTGGCCGAGAATTGCGCTTTCTCCCAATAAATGCACGAAAGCCCAAGATGTGGAAAACATGTAGGAAAATGCATGATCTCTGTGACAACACAACGAGCGAACATCATCAGTTGAAGTCATTTGTACTCGTTGTCTAGGTGTAATGTCATGACAGCAGCATGCAGACTTCATGCTGCAGCGCTGAGTGACAAGACTGTAAGACATCCGATACGACTACAGACGCTTCGCTTCCAATCACCTTGCCCATCTCACCTGTCCACTAACTGTCAAAGCAGCCCAATTAACCGCAGAACAGTCGTGGAAATTCTTCGCCTCGTCTCGTCCTGGTGGATTTTGTCCACTGCGTCGCGGTGCAGTACGGCAGCTTGGCATTAATATGGCACATGAAAGTACAGCTCAGCGCGTGACACGCTTGTCCCGTGCGTTACCATTATTCACAGATTACATTCGTACGTATTTCCTTAAAGTTGTACCATAGTCCTTTACTTTATGAGTTTAGGGTGTGCGTAAGTAAACCAAGTAAGTGTGCTTATAAAGCCGGTCGAAAAATCACAATGCTTCGGCACTTCCCGATCGAATTAGCAAAAACCGTATTTTGTTAGCAACACAGAAAAACTCCAACTGGTAATCTGGTACCTGCATACCTATTGTGTTAATTTGTTCGTAACACTTGTCATAAAATAACAAAAGTGCTGATTATAAATGACGATTCTTTGTATGAAATGTAGTTAGCGTTAAACCAAAATTGTTTGAGTTATTTAAAAATGTATCAAGGGCCCGGTTTCTTGAGATATGTGTAAACTAATAATAAATAATACCGTTGTACATGTTTAGCAAAACTTTTGGCACATTGGTTACTTATGGACTGGAAAAAACGTTATTTTTTAAAGTTTTTCGTACTCGAGTTGAAAACTCGTTAAAAACCTCTATTTATGGACAAACGAGCAGACAGAAAGACAGACAGACGGACGAACGGACGGACGAGCAAGACTCGCAATGCGGGTTTTAAGACAGCCTCATAATAACAAGTTGATAATCTTTAACTAGTATAAAACTTATTCATTTTTTAAATACAGAGCCAAAATCAAATGTGATTGAATAAATGCAACCTTTGATATAGATACACTAAAATATGCTGCTGAATGCAAAATCGCGAAGTTAAATTTCAGTGGCTGTTATAAATCATAAATGTACGCATGCCAGCCGGAACTATGACCGATTTCCAGTCGATAATGACCACAGAATGCAACGTTGACATTTGAGATTTGTGCTTTTCTGTCTCTGATGTCTACTAATGTTATGTAATTCGCTTTATTGCAATCTACCGTTGACGTCGGACGAGATTATAAAGACAAATAGGTTGTTGTCGCTCGTCTCTTTGACACAACTGCTAAGTACGAGTAGGCTTACACTGAGGCTGTTAACGACTACTGCAGGCCTGTACGTTCATCACTGATTGTCGGCCGCACCCAACTGTCTATACCGTCGGCGACCGAGCTTTTCCGGTCGCTGCTGCTCGTGTCTGAAACATGTCACCTTCGCACCCTCCGTGTTTGTCTTCTTGTGTCTTCTAAACACCCATCTGTAGTCCATGATTTATCCCATAGATATGCTTTGAACACTCCAATCGTCATGGTTGTGGAGAGAGCAGGAAAGAGGGCATTTGCCCCCGCCCTCCTCTCCGGTAAATTTTCGGCTGCGGGAAAAATGTCAGACAATGTTTTGGCAGAAAACTGTCGTTTAAAAATGCAAAGTTTGTGCTTAAAAATAATTTTGGAAAAAATTTGAGGGCGAAATCAAAATTTTTAGCACCCGTAATCTCTTCTGTCGGAAATTTAAAACTGTCTGTTGGAAATTTGCAGTGGCTGTCGAAAAATGGCAATTTCCTGCATTGTCATTTTTTACACACGACGCTGCCGCTCACCTTTTTTCACCGTACATCGAAAAATCGAATCCGCACGTGGCCGAAGAGTGCAAACTGGTTTGTCATACTATGACCACCAAGAGCAAAAAGAACATAGACGAGTACGAACTATACGTACGGTAGTGAGTGGAGTACTTGTGATGACCGACGACCGAGCGTGCTGCGGCTGCGGCGGCGGGTGCAAAAGTTCTCGTGACGTCAACACTCGAGTGCTCTTTGAAGTTGCGATGCAGCTGGAGGACGTCGTACGCGTCGCGGTAGCTGGTCGGCCGGTGCACATGATGCGCAGTGACTGCAGTGGTCAGCTGCGGCACGTGGGAGGTTGGTGATGTGCTGGGTGGCCAGGACGACGAGGTCGATGCTGCACGGTGGCAGGATGGAGGCCCGGGCAGTAGCGGTGTTGGGGGTGGTGGTTCAAGATCGAGCTGTGTAGATGGCGGCAACGCTGCGGCAGCTGACGAGTGGTACGTGGGAAAAAACTGCCCGCGGTAGCTGGAAGCGCCGCCAGTCATTGCCGCCGAGTAGCCGCCGCCACCAGCGCTGCAGTCAAACATACCCCCGTGACACGTATTCCCCACCCCTGCTGTACCTGCCAGCATCGGTCCGTGCAGTCCCAGCAGCTCGTGTATAGCGAACGACGGACTGCGCTGCTGCTGCTGCTGTTGCTGTAGCGTTATGGCGTCGCCATGGAGACCGGACGCTGACGTCACGCGCGTCGGCTGCGCCAGGTAGTCGCCGGTCGTCTGGTAGCTGTGCTGGGTGCTACGTGTGGCGGTGCTACTGCCACGGTAGTCTGTGGATGATTGGAGGAAAGCTGACAGAGGCGACGGCGTGTAGCTGAGCGGCGAGTGGACGTCGCTATGACGACGACACAGTGACGATGACGATGACGTCATCATGACGTCAGACAGGTGCGCGCCTCCGCTCAGCAGTATCTCTGTCTATATCCGTTTGTCTGACTGTCTAACTTTCTGTAGAGATATGAAAATCTTTATTCACTGTAGCAACAAACAGGTCTTCAACACTGCTGCAGTAAATGCGCTGTTTTTAGTTGACTCAGCCATGCATTTGCAGCGCTCTTCCTACATATAACATAACAAACAACAGCTTATAATAAATATTACTTAATTAGCGCTGCAATTCGCTGAAAAAAAAATAATTACTCAAACACTAAGAAAATGAACACATAACGTTTGCCAAAAATATGCATGTCAATTTTAAAATTAATTTTTGGTTAATCAAAAAATATTACAAAAAGCGCAAACGATATCATAATTTGTCAACAAAATAAATTCATACGTGTGACTTAACCTCATTGTGATCGGCAGCAAGTTCTACAAAAACCAAAAAAATTTATAAAACGCAAAATCGCTGATCGATGCTGCCACCTAGTAAATCATAATAAGCCATAGCAAATTTTGGCTGTGGTTTGGCCCTCATTTTTCCCCTTTAATTGGAGTGTTAAACCCTCAGCGGACACAATATGTCTTTGGACCCCAAAAGCACACTTGAAAAATGCACATAAATCCGTCAAACAATTTAAGCAGAATACACAAATCTGACAGACGACAAACGACAAACGACAGACCACGCTACGGAGAAATGTGTAGCAATAGGTCTAATCGCTTGTGCTGCAAGAAACGATGTCGCCCAAACTATAATAATTATGTAAAACATACACAGATGCAGGATATTACGTTCTTATGATGATATATAACAGTATGGACATCCGAAAAATAATGTGTATGTGTTCTTCGTTGTAGTTTTAAATATATACGCCGAGCAATCAATTAATGTTATTGTAAATAGTAACACGATTTTAGTTTCATTGCGTGTGTATGTAGGCCATAAAAATTTAACACTGAGTTTTTTGAACGAAATCATGCATGACACATTCAGTCCTATGCCTAAATACATTCGCACTTTTTAGCAAAAATTCCTAAACATATAGGCCTACAATTGCCACGAACAATGTCGACCGTTTTTGCAAATTCAGATTTTTGTTTTTTTAGCATTTTAAAGAGTGTCTTTGTTACAAAACCAAACGCGCAAGATTGGCAGTATTTATACTGCGTTATAGATACAGTAAATTGCTCGCTGGTGGGTCTAAAATTAAAGCACACGAATAAAATATTCTAATCAGGTTAATTGTTAGCATAAGACAAAGATTAGTGTGAATTACAGTATTGAAGATTCCCTCATTTATGTATCCGTTAAACGACGCGATAGGTGCGAATTGAAAGACAGTGACACTGTTGCAAAAAGACGAATGGAAAAAGCTATGACATTGCTGTTAGTCAAGATTTTTTTTCTTTTTAGTCAAGTTATGTTCTATTAGTGTTTCTTTGTGCATGTGCGTGTCGTGTGTCTGTTATTGGCTACCATGTGGCGAATAAAGAATGAATATTACCTTGAAGTAGCATGTATGCAGGCAGCAGTCGGCGCATTGGTGACACGGCTGCTAATTGGTATGATAAACAGTATCAAGAGATGGCGACAAATTGCTAGTCAGTCACAATGAGCTTCAGCAGCCAGTCAGCCTGACGTCAGAAGGTGTCATCGTCAGCTACGCACGCCCTGTGATCTGTTTTTATACGGCGCCGCCGCGGCGCCACGACTGCAGGGTGACAAGCGACGCGGTGACAATCAAGTGCAGTGAGACACGCCCACTGTGAGAAGAGACACGCCCATGCGGTCAGCGCAGCCTGCGGTCGCTTTGATGCTGTGTTCAGCAGCAGCAGCCGCTCGTGTGACAATGATAACGATGATGATGATGAAGTTACACGTCTGTCTATGTGCTGCGCCAATGTACAGCTGCGAATTGCAAGCACCCATTGTCACTGTATCATTTGTCGCTTTGCTTATTGGCATTAGGCCTATACGAAACTCGACAACCCCAAAAAGTTATGGCCAATTCACACCTACGAAGCCGACACGACTCAACTGTGAACAGGCCGTTCAAAGTTGTAGTAAGCTTATTATTCAGAAGCATCTACATCATACAGATTTTGAAACAAATGCAAAAGTAAAAATGTTTATCAACTTTTCTGGTTGAACTTGTATGCTTTTTAGTATCTGAATAATATCATCTGTCTTTTTACGTTGCTGCCAAATAAGTTTTTATTCAAACTTTAAATATCACAATTTGACGGCATGGATAAATCTTCACTTTTGGGGTCTCACTAAAGTGCCTTAGGCATATGCAGCGCTCCCGCAGTTTCTATGCTGAATTTGAGAAATATGACCTGAAACAGAATCGCGAAAAGAAAGTAAAGAAAAAGAACAGGGAAAAAAACTAAGAAATGGGAAGCATACTTTAATACATTACGAGAATAATTTTGGCAGGTGGGATGTTGAAAACCATATCATCACATAAAGCTTTTACATTAGCTCGATAGCCTCCTCCACCTCAGCAAGTTTTTATCACTTCTCTTAATACATAAGCCTAAGTTATAACGCTTTATCTGTTTTAACGATTTTGTGCTGATATTAAGAAACTATATTCACTCACTCACTCACTCACATAAAGCAGCATACAGCGACGGCAGCCGTTGGATGGCCGAGGGTCAGGTCGGTCAGTCTGTAGGTGACGTCATGGACGGTGACGTCACGCTGATACGATGACGCGTGGCATGTGCGTCGTAATTATTCATTGAACACGCAGACGACGCGCGTGGCGTGCGCACCCTGCGTGCACGCACGAATCCATGCACGCACCGCGGCAAGACACATACAAGTTCGTGGCCCAGTGACGTCCTGTCAGGGGGCATGGGAAGGCAGGTGGGCAATTGCCCACCCTACATTTTTGGCCATCGGAAAATTGTCGGAAACTCTTTTGTCGAAAAAGTTTAACCAAAAATGCAAAAATAAAGGTTTAAACCCAATTTTATTTTTTTGAGTGGGGGGCACAATCAAAATTTTGAGCACCCATAACTTTTTTCTGTCGGAAATTTGCAAGTTTTTTTGCCCCGCCCAATTTTTTTGACCGACGATGCCGCTGCAATCACCCAGCTGTAGGCATCACCTTGGGGACGACAATTTACTCTACCCTTCTTGCTCATCCCGGTTTTCCTCATTTGCTTCTTCCCGCCCTTTTCATATTTAGCCACGGGGTCTGATTGTTGGGTGCTCCCTCAGCTCAATAAAATACAATGCCATCATCGTGAAAGCGACAACGAGTGAACAGTTTCAATCGAAAAATGTCAACCCGATTGGCAAACAATTTTTTGTTGCTTTTTAGATTAAATCTATGCTATTTTGTCTCCTGCACAATAACGCATTTTATTGCGGCTCAGTTAGGATGTACAAAATATCGAATGACGACTTTCATTAAAGTGGAACCGGACGCCGAGATTCAGATATTGGCTCGTTCTGGGGGTTGCACAAAAATATGCAGGAATCAAACGCCTGCTACGCCTGGTACGTTGGCTTCACAAGTTTTTGGCTGTGGGCAGGGACGTCGAGAGCCTTTGGGAGAAATTGTTTTGAATTTTCTTTTTTAAATGGCGCACTCTGGTGTACTTTATATTTTTGGGCGTCCCCCAAACGTCGCGGGGCCCGGGGTAACTTACCCCCCTTCTCTACCTTCTTTCGACGGGCTTGGCTGTGGTGGCGATCGCTCCCACTGCCCCTATTCCCTAAGTCTGCGTCTATGTCAGCGAGCAGAGCAGCATGTCGTCTAGAATAGCAGTGGACTGGCTGACTCGCATGGCACCGTGCGCCTCGGTTCTCCAGTCACTCAGCGGGACTGCTGAGTCCGCACCGTCAACACTCCATTGTTTCCAGCATTTCGACTGACTCGCCGCCTCACAATCTGTGCGCATTCACCATATGTCATCGCGGCTAATTGTAATTGTCGTCGTCCAACTTACTGCTAATCAACGTGGCCGTGCGAGCTGTCGTATTTCCACACAACTAAATCTGCTACATACGTGCACATGTAAAAGACCACTGCACGAGACGGCATCGACACCTTGACACTGCTGTTAGATGTGCATCATTTGGAAAAACGTTATCCAGTTTTTTCCCAGTTTTTAAAAATATTTTATCTATATTAGCAATGAAACAATAATTGCATAACATCTGTAGACACTGTCGAATTCAGGTAGCAATACACTGAAGCTGGTAGTGGATGCAAATTTTCCGCATGTGATGAAATTTTATGAAAGCAACGATTCTACAAAGTTTGCTTTAATTTCGCGCCTAAACTTTGTGAAGCCTGATGACTTTGACCTTTGATTTTTTGACTTTAAAATAATATATTATAAACGGCATTAGCACCGGGTTTAAAGATTATACAAAATATGCTTCTCAGCTATCAATTGTAGTGAATTTCGTAACTTTGCGTTATGAAGCTAGCGACCATTCCAGAAAAAAATATTGGATTTATACTTACTATCGTTTTTCTAACAAATTTAACTTGTTTATGTCATCTTCTTCTTGAATTGTCAGTTTCAGTGATTAGCTTGACTTAGCTATGAAGTACGAGCTAAATGTCACAAAATGGCTTCGCGGTTAAGAGACATTTTTCACGCGCGTAGCCTCGTACACGAATAGTAAGTGTTAAACGCTTAAAACTGCATTAACTGCTATAGTTCCTCGTAGAATTCGTATGGAGCGGCACTCGGCATTAAATGTCTAAGCGGCTGAACTGAAGAGTGAACGAAAGAGTGATCGAGTGTTACATAGTGGTCGACGTAGTGAGTGCACGCGCTAACAGGTTTTGGCCGGCGGCGTCGCCAGTTTACCGACTTGCAAGGACCTGACGCGTTGAAAAGATGTCGCCTGATCGCCCGCGGCCAGACAAGGCAGGGCACAACTGCGCACTCTCTCATCATCAGTGCACAGCCGGTGTCACATTAAAATGTCTTCCCACAAAAAATCCGCCCGGAGAGAGATAATCACGGAATTGATATGTCTCCCTCTTATTAAAATATCGCCGGCCCCATAAAAAGTTCCTCTATTATAGGATCATCTCCCAGAAAAGTCTCCCCCGGCCGACAATTTACGGGTAAAAATCCGTCCCACCCGGGCGGCCGCCGGACGGGGCGGATTTTTGCCGATAAATTGGCGCTGTCGTGGGTAGACTTTTCTGGGAGGCGATCCTATAATGGGGCACCGGCTCTGCGTCACGGCTGCTGCTGCTGCTGCTGCCGCTGCTGCAGTGGTCATGACGAAGGCGCGAACTGTCGCCGAGAAGACGATAATTGAAACAAATCACTTTGTCCTGCCTGTCTGTGTGGCTAGCTCCCGCGCACGCGCCATCATTTCGCGAAAAGCCTTCTACACAGATCTGCAGCGAATGGACACGAGTCATTAATAATAAATTATTGTCTCCTGAGAAATAATTCTTGTCTTTAGGCCTATAATATATGCGAGAAAGCTCGTATAGATTCGACGTCTTTGTTAACGACATTCGCGTTAGGTTGACGAAGTGCGTCGTTTCTGTACGTGTTCAATCGTTATACGGTGATCAATTTATGCATCGGTCTCAGCTCGCAGTATGAAGAATCGATGTTCTGACACATTTCTGCGATACGATACGCGATCAGCAAAAAGTTTAAGTTTTTTTTCTGCGAACGTGTTGTTTTGGAGGAAGAGGAAACATCGTAACTTATGTAGGGATTATGAGATAGTATACGGTTGGTCGGGAGTTTTGATAGACTGTTTAGTATCCAATCCATTCAGATGTCTGTAACGCTTTGGTCGCAATTTGCAAAGGTCACAATTTTTGACTGTAATTTTGACAATTCGTATGTTCCACTTTTCCTGTTAAACGGCATTTGATTCTATCCACTCAGCAGGGCGCATGAGTGACAGGTGTATGGACGACAGACAGACGGACCTAGGACAGACCACGCTATAGGTAACATTTGACACAGTAGCCGACATCACTGGTGCTTTTAGCCACTTAATAATGAGTTGATAACGTATGTGCAACTGAAAGTAAACTCAAAGTTTTGAATCTTGACGGGTTACCACGAAGATCTGTGGCTTTGGACAGTCGTCTCTGTCTCCGACGTTTGTCAAGCCTCGAGTTGTCTTCAGACAGCTGAGAGATGGCGCTTCGACGGCATGTTACTGTTTGACTGATTTTACTTAGTTACTTAATTTTTCACTTTTTGTGTGGTATTGCTATGTTTCAACTCAGATATTGGCTGCAATAAAAAATTCATTCGTTCATTTCAGTAAACGTAACTTTTGAGGTCTGAAGAGTTTCATATAATGTCCCGTGAGCGAATGAACTATGCGGGGAAGTTGAAAAATGCCAATCCGTTAGATATAAAAGAATTCCGTGACCAATATGACGCTAATTCGAAAAAAACTCTGATACTGACATAGTCACTGAAGGTTCAATTTATACGTTCAACTCGAGCATATTTGCATAATAGTAGTAGGCCTATTAATCACTATGACCCTTGAGGTGTTACACTTGAAATGCAGCGACACTTGTCAAACCACATCACACCAAGCCTGCACGTAGTACAAAGATCTGAATGAATTTAGCAGAAGTCGCGCAGCCATCGGATGCTGCCGATTAGTCGTCGTCGCAAGTTTATACGCCTCTGTATTAGCCGTCAAGATGCACGCGTGCAGGACCGACGTCACCAAGCCACGCCGGTGTCACATTGTAATGTCTCTCTCGTGAAAAATCCGCCCGGAAAAAGATCATCACAAATTTGATATCATCATCATCATCATCGACAACCGTGGGCTCAATGCCCGTTGGTGTCTGACGCCATTCTTACTATCGCTGCCCACCGCTGCCTATCTAGGGCAGCGTGGCTTAACTCCTGCAGG
>Ga0056128_1000439_pt1 | contig 37000 bp, 25 predicted proteins | sample WorMetLIZISLAND2_FD_71113 | JGI IMG/M metagenome (GOLD analysis project Ga0056128, IMG submission 71113) | Marine gutless worms symbiont microbial communities from Max Planck institute for Marine Microbiology, Germany - Olavius geniculatus... ...
GGCAATATCACCTTTTGTAATTTTTGCTGTTTTCGATGTGCAAGTCCTTAAATGTTGCCGTTAACAAGTGTATAAACTAATGTTTTGTACATTTATTGTTATTATATTATTGTATATTATTAGACGGATTATTTTTTGGTGTTACAAGCATTTTTTGTATTGTAAATGTAGCTTACAAGGATGGAGGCACGGCCAAATCATACTATTTATATTAACAATTTAAATGAAAAAATAAAGAAAGATGGTAAGTTGTGTACTTTTATTTTATATGTATTATTTTAATGTCGACCATATATATCTGAATAAATTTTTGTTTTCAGGTTGTCTTTTAACATTAACACTCCAGCGACCTTACTGCAATATATATTTGTAATATTGTCCTCACTGATATTTGCAAAATAATGAATAAGTTTGCAGATTTTACAGCGAAAAGTGTTGTTGTAATTTTGTTGTCACTCATTGTATTTATTTGGCTTATTTTTGACTTTGCTGTAAAAAGCTTAATAAGTAGGTCTGTTGTTGTGCAATCTGTTTTTTTCATATGTGAGTTTTCTAGTACATTTTTACATTTGGTGTTTGTGTTTAATTTGATGATCTAATAACCAGAAAAGATTGCTTGTTTAAGTAAAATACAGCACTAATGGTAACTAGTATTTGTAGCAATGAAAAAACAACGACTGAGCTGCTTTATGTTTTAATATTCAAAGTAGATCTGACATTGATCTGCTTTTTATTCGCTGTATCAACAAAAAAGTAAACCCCTTAACATTTTGCAATAACAAGCGAAAACCTGCACCGATTTCAACAAAATTTTATGCATATACAATGTGGCATCTATTTCAGTCGCTAGCGCAAAATTTTGTAGGAATATGTTATTAACTTTAAGAGATTTTAATCTTATTTTCAAAGTGATTTCACAGATCTGCATTTCCAACATGACATGCGATACTGTTTTTATTGGCTGACGTCATATGTAGCATCATTTCTTGTTGATTAAGCAACAAAATGGTGTCAAGAGAAGATTTATGTTTAATCCAAAACTTGAAGAATACTGTGCTAAAAGATTATTGTCGGCATTTCCGAAAAAAATCTGGTCTCTTGCTTCTGTGAAATGCCTGGACTGTTTCGACTGACATTAGCTGCATACAAATACTCTTGGTATTCGGCAGCATTGTTTAAAACTTGATATGTCTGCAAAGACAAGGTAGATTTATGTGAAAATAAAGTGTAGTGTTCAGAGTGAATAAATGTTATTTTATGTGTGTCAAATTTTATTTAAATCAATGTAGATTTTTGCTTGTTATTGCAAAATGTTTAGGGGGCTCACTTCATTGTGGATCAAATGCTCTCAAATTGTTTCTGTTTGTTACAGATTTGAAAAAGTCGCTTTATGCCATATTTTCACAGTTTGGCCAGATATTAGACATTATAGCACGGAAGACTCTGAAAACCAAAGGCCAGGCATTTGTCATCTTTAAAGATGGTAACAGCGCATCAAGTGCTATGCGGTCAATGCAAGGATTTCCTTTCTATGATAAGCCAATGGTATGTTTGCACTTTTGGCACTTGCTTGTTGACATCTTTCAAGTAGTAAAATTCTATTATACTTTGTATAAATAATTTGTTCAATGTTCACTTCTTCAGCAGGTGACTGTGACATAATATAAGTTGGCTGCTTTTCTGAGAGCGGAGTGGTAGATAAGCTGTCTATTAATCTTGGCCGGCATTAGTTGTTTGTATTTTGCAGTCAAACTGAAGTTTGTTTTATCGTTGTCATTCCACTGTAGTAATCAGTAATTAATGTCATTGTTTAAATAGCTTGATTTCGCACTGGAGAAAGATTTTTCAGATTGTAAAACTGCCTTTTAATATGTATCAGTAGCAGAGGAAATACGTGAATTTGTGCTGTGTTACATAGCGGATACAGTACGCGAGAAAGGACTCGGATGTCATAGCAAAGATGAAGGGTACATTCGTGGAACGGCCAAAGAAAAAGCCGCAAGATGATGAGCATTATGGCAAGAAGAAGAAAAAAGGAGCAATGCAACAACAGAAGTATTAATTAATTTTATTGTTTTTTATTGTCCTAATTTTCTTTCTGTTGGCAAAGTGCTGTGTTAATCACAAGTGTGTATTTTGCTTAAAATCTCAGGATGAAAACTAGAACCATATTTTTGTATGGCACTCAGTTCTTGTTTTCATGTTTTTCCATTCTTTGATGTCATCAAAACAAAATAGACCAACAACTTTGTTTGTCATGACTTAGTCAAATATTGACTGATTTTAGCAATTTTTACGTGCAACAGCAGCTACTGCTGTAGTGCGTCTTAGCCATCGCAATTCTGTCTGTCTGTCCATCCATCCGTCCGTCACATGGGTGGATCAGTTAAAAACGGTGCAAGCTAGGATCACCAAATCTTCACCGTCGGCTGCCTGGAAGACTCTAGTTTCAGGATCACTAAAGTTTTTCCATAAATTCGAAAAGGGTCACCCTGAACAAGGGCGCTAAATGAGAGGGGGCAGGAAAAAATTGTGATTTTCAGCCGATATGGCGTTGGCTGAGTGAGACAGATCATGCCGTTTGGTGAGTATGAATAAAACACTACAGATAATTTAGCCGCCGATCGTCTGGCGCCCTCTGGCGACTGACTTAGACTTTGTTTTACTGGGCTTTCAAACACGCACCACTGTTGTGCGTACCCTTTTGCGTTAGCAGGGCTTTTCTTGTTATTACAGTATCGGTGCCAAAATTAATTAATGTTTCTTGCTGTTCTGAGATCTTGCTACATTTGAATACTTATGCTCACATGGTGGTAATAATGGGCCATGTTTTAGGTGTGATGGTTTCTTTATTGGTTTTTGTATTTTAAGTATGCAAGTGATACTATAGTGAAGTCAATTGATATTTTATTATATTTATTATTATTTTATTATAAAGTTATAAAGATGTTTATTTTCAAAGCCCATTTTTTCTGATATACCCTCAGCACATTAATGTGTGACTGACTTCTGGTTTGTGGTAAAATTGTATTTCATTTCATACATTTCAGCATTGTCATTTGCTCAGAGTTTATGTGTACAAGTTTTTTTTTCAAAAATAATGCGTTGTGGAAAAATTAGTTTGCATTTAACAGATAATAAATTTAGCTTTTGCAGCATGATACAGTATGATGGTGATATAATGATAGCATGCACTCACAGAAACCTTTTTGCATTTTCATGTTTCGTACAAGTCTTGTAGTTTGGCCTACATGCAATAGATTTTTTGGTGTTATAGACAGTCGGTAGTCACTGCACTTGCATCAAAGAAAGCGCCACATGCTGCACCGAATCAACCACCGTCACTTCTGACTGTAGGAAATGGTTAGCAACTTTTGATGTTTATTATTGATCTATTTCATTTCGTGATTTGCATCTGGCTTGGTAGCTGTTAATGAATTAGACTCACAATCTAGTGGTCACATACGGGTTTAGCTCCTGGTTATTTTGCTAGTAGCTAGTGACTCTGAGCTAATTGTTCAGTGTTCACACGCATAGGCCCTATTAACTTAGTCACTAGCAACGTCATATCTACCAGCCAAATGACATTGGTTCAGTTCATCTCAGTTCAGTTCAATACCGGTACAAGAATTTATGTTCGCTGATTCTTATAGCTAGAGCTGTCATAAACATGCTGAGATAAGTTATTGTCCTCCAATAGCTAGCATTCTGAAATTAATGGCTGTCTGGAGGATAACAGGGAAGACTATTAGAACTACCATTATGGTTAATTACATATGCACGCATATAATGAAGTTCTTACAATTTTAAGTTTAGTTCATTTTTTGTGTTTTGTGTATCTGTAAAGGTTATACTTTCTGTTTCTTTGTTGTAAAGGTTAAACTTACTGTTTTGTTATTATATGTGTGTGTGTTCTGCCTGGAAAGGCTGTCCCCGAAATGACCTATACTGTGTCAGATGGGACGTTAAACCCCACTCACTCACTGAGATAAGTTAACACTATAGGCACTGCTAAACAGCTTAGTTTTAACCTCCTTAGCGGTATCCCCGAGATATCCCGGGACAGAGTTGTTGTATTAAAAACGGTAAGCCCCGGTTCTCTCGGGCACTGTCGACTTGCAGAGAAGTTGCTGTCATGCGGAGGGTGAGTGCAGCAGTTTACATATAGCGCTGCGGGTGCTAATGACCGCTTTATCGCGTGTCAGATGCCGCCAACGTCCCATGACGTAGTCACACATGTTAATGTCTGCGGGTGTCACAAAATGATTTCCCACATTCTTTAGTCGCAGTCCTAGTTGTTACGTTGTGAGCATGTCGAATGCGTAACGCAGATTAGAAAACTTAGGTTAGATGACGAGTCAAATAATGAAACTGTTTATTTTGGAAGCAGTAGTTCTGATGAGTTGGTGAACTTATCGTCAGATGAACTGTCGTCACTCGATTGATGAACATAAAAGTGACACTGATGCGAGACACTGAACATGCAATTACAGTGACCCTCGCAAGTAGGCCTACTAAGAAAATATAAATGACAGTAAATGTAATTTTAAAATACAAAATATAGAATCAAAGGTTTTGACAACACACGACAACATAAAAGCATAAAAGCGTAAGTTTTAAAACAGAGATGATCTAGCAGCAGGTGGCAATTTATTTTGTTACACTGAGCATCGGACGGCGCAACGGTCCGTCGACTCGCTCAGCGTGACGGCGTCTGTCTGCCAGTCGCTAGAGGTGTCATTAGCAAATATATCAATCAACATCAGTTGCAGACACAGCAGCATGCTCTGGTCGCTGTCAGCTATAGATTGTAGCCTGAAGTTTTCTGGCCACTGTACCATTTTCGAACAGAAATCCACTCTAGAATCGTACTGCCAAGGAGGTTTAGAGACAAAAGGAACAGAAAGAGGTCGTTGGTTCAACTCTGACCATTACAACGAGGAAGGTAATGTGTCCCGGCCGGCACAAAGTAATGGCATTTTTAATAGTTAACTTTTCAGAAATGAATGATTACTTAATCAGGATTGCAAAACTTAAGGCGTGGAATAACCTGCCAATTACTCAAATATTGAGCAGCCAATAAAAACATTTTTATTCTGTGAATTTTATGAGTTAAGCATATGAATGATTTTATGTAGACTGTTCAGTGTTCATTGCACTTTGTTTGGCTACTGTGCTCTAAGTTGTCACTCCTAACACTATACACTATTACTGTTATTATAATTATTATTATCAGTGATCGTGGTAAAAACTGTATTAGCTACTTTTGCATTTTCTCTAGCATCACCAACATTTCGGAGCATTTTACTGTGTGATGTTTAGGCAAGAACCGAAATTTTCTTTGGGCGTAACATATGGTAGATGACTGATGACAGCAACTCTGAAGTTTGGGGATGTTAGAGCGATATAGAAATGTTGTTATCGTTAGTTTTTTACTTGGTATTGCCAGTAGGGGTGGTGGCGTGGTGTAGCGGTAACGTGTTGTGTGAAGTTGCCTTGCGTTGAGCTCAGTTAGTACTTGGATGGGTGACTGCGGGCATGGGCAGGTAAACCATCTCAATATGCAATCAGCCGCCTAGGTCAACTTAGACTTTTATTCACTGTGGGATGGTAAAATTAGTATCGGCTGTGAAGCTGAGTTATAATAATAAATGGCAATGGTGAATGTAGTCACTATAGTTGCCTCTATCTATTGGATGAAGCTGATCGGCCTTAAAAGGTTGGCTACCACCTGGTGCTGTGCTACATTCATCATATGAACTGGGTGAATTCTCGCAGTGGCAAGTGACATGATGACAACACTGTAAACAATGGCATTGGTATTATTATTGTTGTTATTTGTTGATACAGTTGCTCCGTCGTTGGCACAGCCACCAGCAGTTGCACCTGCTCCCGCCATCATTCCAGATCAACCTCCGCATTACATCCTCTTCCTCACAAACCTTCCTGATGAGACCAACGAGATGATGCTCTCCATGCTGTTCAACCAGTCAGTTCATATTTTCTCTGCTGCTGCTTTTTTATTGCTAATTTATCATTCAGTTTCTAGGCACCAGATTGAGCTTTTTCAGGACAGCTGCTGAGCATGTCATTTTTACTGCCAGAGTATAAAGTTAAAAGCTGTCTCCTTCTGCCATATGTCTTAAGATTTTGCACAATTTGCAGTCATTTGTCAGTATTATCTGCTGTAGATATGTATTAAACAAAACAAATTTAATAGTTTGCACCCTTAAACTACACCGTGTCCCAAAATTAGTGGCCCCCTTAAGAGTAAAATCATTAATACGTGACAGATTTTTACAAAACTTGAAACAATCATGGAGACAGTCATTCTGAACTAGTGTTTAAAGTTTTAGCTCAAAATGGCTACTTTTGGCCTCGTCACAAGCTCTTAGTTGAATGCAGGCACGCTGCCGCTTGATCCTTTTGTCAATAACAATGTATTGACTATTGAACGTAAGCTTAATGTAAACAAACTCCGATGTCATAATGACGTTACATTTAGGGTATCCATTTCCAGACCTCTTTTTTCATTCCCGAGAATTTGGGAATGCATATATTCATTCCTGGGACAGCTGCCGAACCTTAAACACCTTGAACATGTTTAAAGTGTACCAGCCTTGTGGGCACCTACCAGTCACTTGTTCTTTTGCTTTACTTAGCTTGTAGAAAACTGATGCTTGAGCAAGGCTGAATCTGCTTTTTTCTGTAAGACAGGCCGCATCCATTATTTTGAAAATTTAAATTCACAAACCTGCTGCTGACAATGGTTCTACTCAAGTGTTGATGCAGCTGGTTTTAGTCTCAGCGCCAATCAGCAGTTTTCTCATTAACATTGTGCACTGTACATTATTCGTACTCATTTTCTTACCTACTGTATGTGACAGGTTTGCGGGTTTCAAAGAAGTGCGCTTGGTACCCGGCCGACATGACATCGCATTCGTCGAATTTGAGAACGAGGTTCAAGCAGGCGCCGCCAAGAACTCCCTTCAGGGTTTCAAAATAACGCCGACAAATCCGATGAAAATCTCTTTTGCTAAGAAATAACTGCCTCGTTCTGTCCTGAACGATTTATAATGACTGACTCATTCATGACACAGGAAGATTGGCTCAAGTAGCCTGGTTATACTTCAGTGTGTTTGACTTTGTGTTTCTTGTGTTTGCATTTTTATGTTGACTGAGATTTGTGTGCTGTATCATTTGAGAACTGACTTTTGCATGTGCAGCACCGAGTCTGTAAGCAGCCATTACGGGCCCGACGAAACACCACACCGGACCAGACCGCTGAAAATGACCGCACTGGACCCCAAATAATCCTAGCCCTAACCTTAACCCTGAATCCATGCCCTTCTGGGAGAGGGTGTCTGCGTGACCTGTATGCTCTAGACACTTGGGAAAGTGGCCCCATATATTTTTAGTCCGTTGCGTTCTGGCCGCACCGGACTCAGACATCCTGATATTTTTCCTGGTGCGCTGTTTTGTCAGACCGGTTATTACCAGCCATGTCTGAAGATGCAGCGTTGTGGTTGTAGCTATAATGTCAGCTAGTCCAGTCCAGTGTTGTTTGACACACACATACACCTAGGGGTGATGAGTGAAATCTTGTTAGAAGTGCTTGGTACTTATTACTCGACTAAAACTCATTACGTGGATCTGCTAATTACTTACAAAATATGAAAATTGTAACCGTTATTCAGTATTAGATTTATTCAGTTGGTGGAACGATTATTTTCCGTTAATTGACACTAATTAATTGCGTTGCTAAATTGCTGATTTATTCTAAGAAAGAAATGTCAGTTGTTATATCTTTTGAAACGGACATTCCTGTCTGTCATTTTGTTGTTCCGATAGACAAGTAAACTGGTTCATCGGAAACCAATACATGTATGCTGTCTAAAAACACTCATTGATGAGCATTCTCAAATTTAATATTGATTCATTTGAGTTGTAAAATTTACAATTTTAGTTCACTGTAATCAGTTAGCATTTTTGCATGGTAATGTCAGTTGTAATGTGCTGTAAAATAACTTTTGTCTTGGCATTACCTGCTAGTCACAGTGAGATTACTGGTCTGAACCAAACTCTTGTCACTTCCTAGCAAATACCATCATGAACGTAAGTATTTCTAAACAAATGTTTGACGGTTAGTTTGTCAGCAGAATAAGTAGACATTTGAACATTAACTTGAAGTGGCAAAATTTTTTTTGATAGCAAGAAAGCAAAGCATCGTTACCCATGATATGTTTGATCAATTGACCATGACCAATCATACCTGACTGCTGCGTATTCAGTATTAATAAATCGGTAGTTCTGCGTTTGGATGCTGAAAGAGCATGGGCAAGTAACAGAAAAGCTCTATGATGTGACACAGGTGTCACAGTTACTTTTAAATATAGTAGTGCTGCAACGTAGTTATATGGTGAATATAATAATCTGACGATTAGCTACTTTCATTTACTGCATGGAACTGTACAGAAGTTGTGAATAAAAGAAGTGACAAGTGAAGAAACCAAAATCTGATAAACAGGCCATGAAATCCATAAAAGTAGTCACTCCAGATGGTACAAGTAGTCTGTGACTAAAAAATGTCAATATGTGCACAATAGCAAAAAGAGAATTACAGTGTCAGCATTTAACGCTGAAAATGAACAAATCGACATAGGCAAATACTCAGTCAATTGTGTGTACAAGTGGTATGCATGAGGATTATCCGTGGCGTGGCATGGGGGGGGAGAAAGGGCAGGTGAACTGTTCTTTCCAAAGTAGCCGACGTTTGTTAACTCTCAACTTTCCGATAGACAGTTGCAAATTTCTGACAGCGGAAATTATGGGTGCTCAAAATTTCAATTCTGACCCAAAATTTCTGCAAAATGAGGGTTTTTCGGCCCAAATTTACCGACAGGAAAATTTTTTGCCAATTTTCCAACAGCCGAAAATTTAGGGTTTTAATCGCTCCCCTCCTACCATCTCCCCTGCCATGACACCATTGCGTCTATGCACGTTAGCACTTAAACGTGTTTTCGGCACTGTCGACGTTGACGTCGTCGTGTTTTTCGTCGGCCATCATGCGTGCGTGATGTTTCTTGCGCTCGTCCGTGTAGTCGGCCATGAACTTCTCGGCGTCACGACGATACTGTACGTCCTCCGTCTCGTACAGAGCCAGCCGACCGTACTCCTCAGCCTGACAACGTTATCGGTCAGGAACAAGAAATCTGAGCTAGTGCTCATGAGACGCGCGAGAGCCTATAGCAGTTCCTGTTTGCGGGTAATCTTGGTCTATCTCCATCCGTTTCGTCGCAGTTCACTCTTTAGCAGCCAAAAATTGCCAAGAAATCACTAAAACCCTTTATTTTTTAGGTTTCAAGGTCAAAGTCATCAATGTTGACAATCCTCAATTCACTCTTGAAGTGCGTGTCGCAGCCCGAAATCGCGAAAAATTCACTAAAATCCCCTATTTCGGGTGTTCAAGGTCATCGATGTTGACATTTTAAGAAGCTCGTTGCCAGTACTTGTTATGATAAGCAGCATGTCTGTACCTATCTGCAACCATTTTCACGTTAGAAGAAAACGCTTTTGAAAGGGGTGCCCCTTTTTCTCCCCCTCATTCGTGGAGACCCCCTTCACCCAGTGGCATGAAATTTTGTCGCAAAATGTTAGAGACTCTAAGCTATCATATGGTAAAAACCAGAAGTCTCTATCTCACCTGGGCTCCGATCGGTACCGGGTTGTGGCAGACACCAAGACAGAATTACCATAGCTAATACGCGCTATATAGCTAGCTATGCTAGCTCTCGCGCGTAAAAATGCCTTCATCAGTCAGCACTAAGCAGAGATAACGTAAATTCAGCTGACGTGGCAGGTGTTCAATAAAAAATATTGACATAGAATAAATGCACCCCGTTCTTGACTGTGTAAATTACACATGCTAAATTGCTAATGCGTTGGTCCCAATCAACAAAGTTGCTCTGTGCTATGCGGAACGCGGTTAACGCTTGGATGGACGACTACCGCACGTTAAAATAGGTGTACCGTCTTTAAATATAATCAGCCACGCAGTTTAATCGGCCTTTCATCCCTCCGAAGTAATTATGAAGGTCGTTCGAAAAATACGTTACAAAACAGCGTCATTCTGTTAGTTTTCTAAATCTAATAAATCCGAAATGTAGGCCTACGTTAAGCTATGTATGAAATTTTATTTTAAACACGTGTAGAAATTTTTCTTGATGCTGTTCACAGAACAGTTGACACGTGTATTATTTTCCCCACCAATAATCTCTTTAAATGATAAAAAATTAATGTTTCATTTTTTTTACATATCGACCGACTATATACAGTTCATGCCTTTAGCCTTTTAAGCTGTTCAATGTTCCAACTCTGCGTGTTTCGATTTATCTGCATTTGTAGCAAAACATGCTGTACAACAAATAGGAGGCCTACACAACAAAATGAAAGTCTTTCAGCAAATTTGCAACTGATTGTATGGCGCAAGTTCATGTAAAACTGAAGCCCTACTACAAATCTTGACATGTTGAGATGTTGTACAGACGATGAGTCTGACGTGTTGTCCAACAAATTAAAGTTATGGTTGAAATCACCTTAACGCCGTCTTTGCGCAGGAAATAGAGCATGGCGAGGCAGTGTGACGTCTTGGGTACTTTCTCGGGGTACTGTGGTCCGTTCTTGACCAGATAGATCATGTTCAGCACGAGCGTTGCCTCTGCTGCCTCCGCTTCGTCTGTTTGATACATAATTTTATCTAAGAGGCTGCTTGACAAATCTCATCATGTGCAGAACAACTACACAACGTACACGTGGTTTATATCTGTTGAACCAAATGTACGAAATGCATGCAGTTAAGTGCCTTCTTGATCGTGGACATGAGACTTTCGTGAACTTTGCCCTGTCTACGGTTTGACTTAAATAAATAGCGTACGTTTTATTGTGAACGTATACTTACTGCCCTAATGCATTTGTCTGTAGGCCTAAATCATGTTAATTTTCAGCTAAAAAGTCCTAGTTAGGGTTAGGGTTGAGCAGAGCTGTTGTGTTGTGCAGCAGATTGCCACATAAAATGTCGGCACTCCGCCAACACGTTCAAACACGTTTTTTCCAAATTTTAACATTTATCAATCCGAAAACGCAAGATTAGCTTTTGGTACCCCCGCAGAAACTAACCAAGGCACTGGTTTTCAATGACGTCCAGCCTCTTGTCACGTTTGTACGGCTCGATGTCCGGCACAATCTGACCGCACACGACGACATGCACCAGCTTCGTCAGGTGGTCGCTCCATATGTCCGTCACCTGCCATCAGAACACGGCCCCCCATACAGACTAGACCGGCGCAATATAATCGACCACATCGGCCATCCGTCCGTCCCATATGGACTTTTAACACGAAAACTATAAGGCGTACAAGATCCAAAATTGATGTGTAGTTGCGAACGTTCCCCAGGGCAGAATTAACCGGTGTGCCAATTTTCAGTTCAAAAATGGTCAGAGTTAAAGTGCGTTCAAAGCGACAAAAATGAAATGGTCTGAAACGAAATGTAATGAACTGAAATGACGTGCATCATCATCAAGCGCGTGCCCCGAGCTGGAGCGTAGCGGTTTCCACGAGATGCTTCCAGTGTTCTCGATCCTGGGCGTATTTCCAAGCCGAGTTGAGACCAAGATTATGAAGCTGGAGATCTGCTCCCAGGGTACGTAGCCATGTGTGGCGAGGGCGTCCGGGAGGGCGCTTCCACTCTATGGGCAGACCTCGGATTGACGTTTTGTCAAGTGACGCATCCATCCTTGCCACGTGACGAATAGTCGAAGTCGTCTTCTCTGAATCAGCTGAGACAGCTGCGGCGGTGAGCCAGCTCGAAATCGAACCGTGGTGTTGACGTGCATGCGGCATAAAATTACCGGTAGGTCATTTTTAATTGTTTTTGCCATATACGTTTTGGCCAACGTTTCGGATTCAAAAAGTCTTGTCTCGGTCTCATCTCGTGCAGACTTCTCAACGTGTCAGTCTTGTCTTGGTCTCAGACATGCGTCACGGGTCTTGTCCGGGTCTCGCGCAAAAGGTTTCATGCACATTCGTGGCTATAGCAATGTAGACAACGTGTGACAGACAGACAGATAGACAGACGGACTGAGACGTCGTACCCTGTCGAACATAGCCTCAGCGACGTCGTCTCTGGACAGCTCGTGGAACACCTTGCCCAGGTGAAAATATCCGCCCGACGTACGAATGTCATCCAGACCGTACACTTCCGACGCATGGTAGATCTGCAACATGCCATTGCACCACATCATTGACGTATTTATAGGGAGGGGGTTGCACGTGGTCTCCTTCTGAGAGCAAAAAATGAACGAAAACTGACAATCAATCATAAACAAAAGCATAGGCAGATCCAGGAGTTGAGGTTGGACGGCCAAGGTCGAGCGCCGAAGGCGCGAGCCGAGTCGAGGCGCCGAAGGCGTTAAGGGGAGGGGGAAGGGGGTGTCTCCCTCCTCACAGGGGGAAAGGTCTGGGGAAAGGGCAGTGCCCCCTCGCCAGAAAATTTTTTTAGATCTTCAAGTCAAAATGGCGTATTTTCGTGGACTCTGTGCTAAATTTCGTTTTTTTCTATGACCATAACAGTATAGAAATACAACAGTAATACAAAGACTGCCATGGAGATTGACTTGCATGCGATAAAAAGCGTTATTCAAGGGCGTCTATCCTCCTAAGTCTTTGGAGCAATCCCCCAAACTCAAGGTAAGGTGCCGCAGGCGTCGACGGGGAGGAGAATGGGGACAGAGTATCCTTCAACCCAGCCGACTAGGGACTCTGGGGGAGCGCAATGAGCTCCCCCAGCGGGATCCGAATTTGGTGCATTCTAAGCGTCACGGAACCCTTCTGGTTGCAAGATATCGTAAATATTATGAAAAAAATGCAAAACAATAATAATATTCAACTCCCCTTAATTTTCCAAAAAAGCCTTTCCTGGTTTTTTGTAGCGTTTGCTTCAATTACGTTTATATGGTTTAAACTCCCCTGGCGTTATTTATTGTTTATTGTTACTTACTCTTACGTAGGCATAGCCAAAAATTGGAGTCACAAAAGGTGAACTATAGCCCCCAAGGGCTAAAAATTGAAGCCGAAAGCCGAAAACAAAGGTGGACTTCTTGGGGAGAAGCCTGTCGTCCCGGAAGCAATTCTTGGGCATGAAAACCCCCTAAAATGCATACATTGAGTATAAATTTTATTAGATTTACTGCAGAAATGCACTGCATATGCTAGGCAAAAAGCGACTTTGGCATCTTGGGGGCATGGCCCCCTTGCCCCCCCTTAGTCCGCCTATGAACAAAAGCCAGACTTAATGTATAATACTGCTAACAAAATAAAGCTTAAGTTGCAGTTTTCAAACAGACAGGTAGAATTTCTGATTCTGACACAGGGTATACGGGTGCTAAGAATTTATTTTCTTCTGTCTAAATTCCACCAGAATTGAACATTTCTAGACACGTCACAGAAAGACGTGTGAATCTAAAATCATATTTCTTATTCATTTTCCACGTCCAAAAACAAAAATACGTTCTGTAGCCAGGGCCACACCTGGACCCAATGAATGGGCAGCTCCCCAGACCCCCTAACTGGTGGGAAAAGAACCGCTGCCCAGTCCCACAGAATCCCAGCCCAGTTTTCGGCCTCTGGCCTTGATTCTCGGTCGTTTAAATGGGCATCGGTCCTTGTGCAATTCTAGATAGGCTAATTCTTGAAAAATAGCCCAGAGGACGGGACGGCTGCAGAATGAACACAGAAGAATTAACGTATGCTTGATCGTACGTCGTCGGCGAAACATCGTCTTGCGTCGTCGAACTTGCGCTGGGCGGCGAACCACAAACCCTTGACGCGATACATGCGATGCTTGATTGAGAACGGGCAGTCGTCATGCTGCAGCACCAGCCACTCAGCCTGTGCCTGATAGCTGCTCGCCTGACCAAACCGCTTCATACCTTCACCAATTGCACACACACGCACATGCAGCGGCCATGCACTAACTCGATCGCTCTCAGCTCCTCTGTAGTTCGCATAACACGTTCCGCAAGGTACACAAACTTCATTCAATAATATAGATTAGATATACAAAGATTTCATAACGATAACGACTGTGCGACAAGATTCATGCATCATTCCGCACACTTGACAGGCCTAACAGCGTTATTGGGGCGTTCGCCATAAACGTATGAAAGTGGAACAGCTTGTTTGCCAAGACGAGCCAACAGTGCAGAAGTAGAAATTCACTTTAAGCTGTCCTAAGGATAGTTTCAACAAACTGAATACACTAAAGCTGCAGCAGAATGAGAAACTTGATAATTAAACATTAATTACTTGCAACAGATGAACTAAGTATTAAGCAGTATAGGCCTACAGACCGACACAAGCTTCAGCGAGCATAAGGAACGGCACGACAAGATGAACGCTGTGAGGTCCGTACAGACTTTCGGCACATCGCAGACTCTGCAGAGCGGCCGGGATAGCATCGGACGGTTTGTCTTCGTACAACAGTCGCATGCTGATCTTCTCCGTTATCGTTATCAACTCTTGCTGTGCAGCCACATACGTGTGACACTGTGACGTTATATGAGACTAAGTAGCAAACAAAGCTAGAAAAAATATATTGGCCCACTACTGGCGTATTATGCGGCCATCCGCCAAAAGCCGTGCAATCCTGACCTGCTGAGTTGAAAAACTGCACATCAGTCACTCCTGTCCGTGGGAACGTTCACAATTTCACACCAACTTTGGTTTTTCTGACATGCTGCTTATAATAACAAGCACTGGCGTCGAGTTCCTTAGAAATGTCAACATCGATGACCTTGAATGACCTTGAACCCCCAAAATAGTGGGTTTTAGTGAATTTTTCGCGATTTCGAGCTGCGACACGCATTTCAAGAGTGAATTGCGCCAAAATGACTGGAGACAGACCAAAACAACCTACGTATGAAATTTTTTGCGGTCCAAGTCCGAACTCTCTACGTTCAAGGAGGGTTGCACAAGCGGGTATCAAAGAAGTGGTTATTTATCCGTTGTTGGCTTGTTTAGCGTGGAAATAGTTGCAGATATGCACAAACATGCTACTTATCATAACAAGCACTAGGGACGAGCTTCTTAGAAATGTCAATATCGATGATCTTAAATGACCTTGAACATTAAAAATATTTGTTTTAGTTATTTTATGGCGATTTTTGGCTGCAAAAGAGTGAATTGCGACGAAATGGATAGAGATAGACCAAGATTACTTGCGAACAGGAACTGCTATAGGCTCTCGCGCGTCTCATAAGCATTAGCTCAGATTTCTTGTTGTTATTCAGTTAGGGCCCAACAGACAGACGGACAAACAAAAACAGCAATGCATATCATCATCATATCATATTAAACATTTTCTAGTGCCCTCATTACACGATGAAAGACCACGAGAGCATTACAAAGTTTAAAATTAACAAAATACACAGTGACTATAGTGAGGTCTGATAAAAAACAGTCATGGATCATCAATGACAATGTTAAAAGCATCGCAGAATAAAAACGTTTTCAGTTGGCGTTTGAAGGCTGCCTGGGCCTGGGATTGCGTTCTGCGAAGTGATTCAGGCAAACGGTTCCACACATAAGCGAAACCACGTTCAGCGAACTTGGTACGCAGTCGCGGGATGACGTAGTCGGTTGTGTCAGCTGAATGTAGACGTCCACGCGTTGACGCCGTCTTGGTCGATTGTACAACGTCAGAGATGTATGACTGTTGTTGTAAACGCCGTACATTAAACAGCGTGCAAGTTTACATTGTATACGAGCTCGCACTGGTAACCAATGGCCGGAGTTGTATCAGACATGGCGAGATGTGATCATGATGACACGAGTTAAAAATGAAACGTGCTGCACTGTTCTGGACTTTCTGTAGTGGCTCGAGTATATAGACAGAGGTAGGCAGACCCGCCAGCACCGAGTTGCAGTAGTCGAGACGTGACGTAATCATGGCCAGCACAAGATGCGTGGTGATCGACCGCCTGTCCGACGCGACGACGTATTTGATGCAGATGATGGATATGGTAAAAGCAGGCGATCGCAACTTTCGCACGTGCTGCTTCATCGACAACTCGGTATCAAAATAGACACCCAGGTCAGGTCACGTACGACATCTTTCAAAATGTGTTGATTGTTGTGTTGTTGTTGACAGTCAGTGAGTGATCTTCCGGCTTCACCTTGTTAATCAATGGCTGCCTTAGATCCTATCCAGATTCCTTCAGTTTTGTTGCAGTTGAGCTGTGCACCAATGTGAAACATCAGTGACGCAACTTCCTAGCTGTTTCTTCACAACCGAGACGTTCTGCAGACTTGGAGCTAGCTCGCAGCTGCTGCATCATCGGCGTAACGATCTGGTGAAACATCGTGCTCCTGAATGACGTCAATGATATCGTCTGTATATGCGACAAAACCCGGAAACCGAGTGGACCTAGTACTGAACCTTGCGGGACAGGACAGAACAGTTCACTTGATACGCCATGGTCTGTTTACCGGTAAAGACAAACGACTGCGTGCAAAGGTATGATCGGAACCAGTCAAAAGCCGTGCCATGAACACGCAGTTAGAATGCCATGCAGCCGCATAACTATCTTCAGAACCTCTAAAGGCTACTTGTCTGAATCAGACAGATATGAATTATACAGGGAAGGGAAAGAGACAAGGATGTCTCTACCGGTACTGTAGGTCCTCAGTCATTAAATAAAGCACACCTTTGTTGGGCAGCAAAAACCGTCCCTGTTCCCATACAGAGCCGGCGGAAGGGCCCCCCTATACCTCCGGCCGGGGGGGGGGGCTCACGTATGCTCAGAGGCCTCATGCTATGTATGAAAAACAATTTCTAGTTCTTAAAAGTTATATTCAAAATATAAATTAAGTAAACGTGTGGAAAGTTTACCGAAAAAATGGACAAGTCTATTACTTTTCATTAATGTACAAAATCTGTGACATACTGCGGCCTATTAAACTTCATTTTGCAAAACAACACAAATTGTACCTGATTTTTTTCATTTCAATTTTTTTAAACTGGACAAATTTGCGGCTTTCAGTGAACGTCCAAAAGCCAAGTGTTTCAGCTTCAGCTTTCAAAGCCCCCCCCCCTGACCAGGGGCTCTGCTCCTGGATCCCACTGGGGGCTCCGCCCCCAGATCCCCATTATAGAGGCCTCACAGTTGTATTTGGGGGGCCTCCAACTCTCTGGCGCCGGCACTGTTCCCATGGTTACCTACAGTAATATCTTGGCGCCTTTCAAGCCACCACTCCCGACAAGCCACATTAACTGTAGCATCTGTCGCACTAGTTGACATCGCTGACGATGCTTTCGTGCAGCGATGCCGCTCGCCTAAATGATAAATATGGGCTTACCAGGAGTGAACCTTTGCGCTGTTCTTCCTGCTTGGCGCCTTTCTCAATGCTGACGAAGGCCGGCAGCGCCGCTGGCGTGCGAATGACTGCCAGCAGGTGACAGATTCGTGTGTGAACTGCTTCCACATCGACCTTCATGTGTTCCTCACCGCTGCAGCACATATCAATCTTGAAACAAGAATCTATGTCAGTCCAGGCCGTCAGCATGATCTTTGACCATATGGGCTGAAAATTTGCACAAGTTACTCCTGCCACAGCCGTGAATGTTCATGCAAATTTTGGTTTCTCTACACATTTTCAAGGTACAAAAAATGGAGGGACAAATACGGGCTGACACTGAAGACACGTAATGCAGCCTATTAGCACAGCCTTATAACGCGCGACAAAACTTTATCATTAACTGATAAACTATAATACACTGTGTCTACAAAAAAAAGAGGCCAATAGTTTATCTGTTATAATTTTGTTAAATCAAAAGCCATATTTATAATTTTTGGCACAAAGCTACAATATTTTGTTAGAACACCAGCCATATAAAAATCATCTACCACACCTGTTTTGATTCATTGCTTTACGTTGTGAAGTAAAGAAAAAAAATATTTAAACATGAAATTAAATCAAATCTCCAAGTTCATGATATTCATAATTGTTATCATAGTCAAGCATGAGAATGCTGAATGTGCATGTATGGTAGTGATGGCAGGAACAAATGACATGGAAAACAAGATTCTCAGCTGTCGCTAAGCTGGGGCCGACTGCACCCCCTACGTCCGACAGAGGACAACAACAACAAAGTGTCGACATTAAGCTTACAACTTAGCTGTCGACCCAAAAAATGGTACAGATGAAAATGATGAATGACAAAACAAAGCTTGTCAAAGAGGCAAAGAAAAAACAACAAAGCAAGTCGTTGTTGTTGGTTCGCCTATCAAAAGATAAGATTAGGCAAAATGGGATTAGGCGAAATGAGACGACACCATTACAATTGAGGGCTTCTATCCCAGGTGGGTGCAGCTTGTGCCCACAACGCAGTGCAAAATAGGAAGAAGTTTTGTTAATGGTGTATGCTAAATTGTTATCACCAGAACCGCCGTTTTTAGCTCAAAATGCACCACAAACCCTTTGGCCTCGAGGCTCTGCCTAGATACGGGGGGGGGACAAATAGGGAAGAACTTGAGCCCGATTTTGATTCCAAATATTGGGGGATAGAAGCCACTGGTTACAGTAGGCCTAACGTTGTGTATGATACATACCAGTAGTAGGTCACCTTGCAGCGTGAACACTGCAACGTGGCAGGCGTGCCACACAGCTCACACAGGTACTGTCTGCCTTTCGGATGTGCTAAAGGATAAATTCTTATCGCATCTTTTACGGCATCCATAGTGCTCCGTTACAAAAACTACCGTTAAATACAAAACATATTAGGGGCTCATACACTATCGCACCTAACAGTGATAGACTATTGCAGTAACTTCCTAGGGTTAGGGTTAGTGTTAGGGTTTACCCTAACCCTAACACTAAACCTAATTCTAACACTGTTAGGTACGATAGTATGAGCCCCGACATATTAAAACCCTGGAGAGCTATAAACTTTTTTTACAAACATACACTAAAGCTGTTTCGTGAAAACTGCAGAAATAAAACAAAAACAGCGTCTTAGCAACAAAATGGCGTACTATAGAATAGATAATCTCTCGAGAAAATACACCGTAGAGCTGTGCTCTCCGAGTAATTTATTAATTGTTTAACAAGTACTCGGCATCGTCGGCGAGTACCTTCAAACTTCTGTGCTGGAGAATAAAAATTACAATTACCTAGTTTCTGATACTGCAAAACTTCGAATAAAAGCTGTGTCCTGAATAAACGCAGGTACTTGGTACAAGCCGGGGATCAAAGTAACTTGAACTATTAGAAGATGGGTCCCGGTTTGTATGACCAGTATATGCGATACACAAGGCAAGAAAAGCAGTTTTCTCATTCTTTTGATAACACAGCAAAGTTCTGGTATGCCCCGGGATCCTCCGCATTGGACCGAACTGATACGGCCTAAGCGCTGGACAGATGCATAACCTGTCCAACACGAAGGTAAAGTAAGGCCCCCGGCCCAGGGTCAAAGTAACTTGTACTATATACATACGCATACGTGCCATGCCAGAAGTTTCCGACCTCGACAGAAAACACAATATTTCCCACAATCTAGGCTATCAGAGAAACGTACGTTCTTCACTGACTCATGCAAGTGTGCTGTTGATATGACGTCATTGTAGTTTATGACGTCAGAAAGCATTAATTACAAACGAGTTGGAGCGCTAACGCAAGCAGCATAAAACAAGTAATTTGAGCAAAGCTCACGTGATGCACGATGGCAGCAGTCCTGCAACCGGGGCAATCGTGTACAGCATGCAATAAAATAATAATCCATTTTGAAGGAATACCCAAATTTGAGGCCTTCGTAAGGAAGACTGCTTGAATTTAAGAAATCAAAATTTAGATTGTTAAAAATGGACAATCTATGCTAAAAATTTCATAGGCCTACGCAGGTTGTCCAGGTTTATCTCCAACAATTTCGATGCAATTCACTCTTGAAATGTGCACCACAGCCGAAAATTGCAAAAAAATAAAATCTCCTATCATTTAAGGTTTAAGGTCATTCAAGATCATCGACGTTGAGACTATTCAAAAGCTCACCACTAGTGGTTGTTGTGATGAGCAACATGTCTGTGCCTATATGCAACTGTTTTCATGCTAGACGAGCTAACAGTGGTAAAATAACCACTTTTAAGGGGGTACCCCTCTTTGATGCCAACCTGTGCAGGCCTACTTGAACATAAGGGGTCGAGATTTGGACTGCTAAAATCTACGTTTAATGCTGAAAATTTCATACCCAGGTTGTCGGCGCAGTTCACTCTAAAATATGTGTCACACTCCAAAATCACACAAAATTCATGAAAACCCCTAATTTTGGCGGTTCAAGGTCATTGATGTTGATAAAACTAAGAAGCCCATGACCACTGCTTGCTATATGATAAGCAACATGTCTGTACCTATCTGTAACCGTTTTCACACTAGACGAGCCAATAATGACAAAATGACGTCTTTTTATGGGGGGCACCCTTCTTTGATGTCCTTGTTCGAGAGGAACCCCTTCACACAGGAGCACAAAATTTTGTCACAAAAAATAGTCATTGGGGCAGCTCACGGTGAAGATTTCGTGATCCTAGCTTGCACCGTTTTGATACAATACAGCCGCGTGACAGATGGACATACCATGGCTAAGACACGTGAAGCATTCTGCTACGACAAGTAATTAGACTCGCGGTTGCATGACAATTTTCCAGTCAGTAGCCGGGTTTCTGGAAGTGGGGCCCCATGGTATCTGGTTTTCTGAAAACCCTGACAAACACAAAATCAGATGCCACGGGGCCCCACGGTTGGTCATAAATCCAGTACTGACTGGAAAATTGTCATGGAAGAGCGAGTCTGATTTTAAGTTCTTTGCGTTAGCGTGCCAAATGTTTTTCTTGTATAGAAGCCGGGTCTCAGATACAGGCCATGGGTCAAGGCAACTTGTACTAATATGTAGAAGCCAGAGGCTTCTACTCAGTTTTTACGGTAATTCACAAGGTAAAGTTGTGAAATGTTTTAAGTTATAATTACACATGTGTTGTGTCAGTTTGTATCTGTGTGAATGAACCACCTCATTACCTTCTGGTAAACCAGACTCATCTGGCATGTGAGCTCAGCACCCGTTCTAAACCTTGTTATATTTGTGTAGGTCCACAATGTAAGGTTACTGCTCTTATTATAAGGCAAACCCTAGTTCAATAGTTAAGACATAAAACTGGTCCATGCACCTGATAGTTTGGCAGAATATGCTCTGTCACAGACTGGTCAACAGTTTACTGGCTGAAATTGGCGAGTTATAGTGTTTGCAATCCCCAAATCCCAGCCGTTTTCACCAATCCCAAATCCCAGTGTTGGTGGCGTCCGAATCCCAGAATTTCGGGATTACAAAAAGTCATTAAAATGGCAAGTTATAGTGGCTCCGGTTTCTGCTGACTGGTTAACGAAGCTGGCGAAAATATCATAACCCATAACATAAACATAAACTCTCATGTACTTGAAGCTACATTAACACAGTGTCTGCAAATAATTGCGGTGTCAGAAAAATTCACCCAACTAAATAAAGTCATGCAACAGTGACAAAAGTGACAGCTGTCAATCAGTCCATTTCAGCCTTGCGATACCAGAACCGCGCCCTGAAGTCGTCACTGCATGACACAAATGCTGGACCGACTGGTGAATGTGCAATACACCGAACTACTCCATTGTGACCTACGCACACATAAACACACAATTACAATGCACAATGAGTTCATATCGCGTAGACTAAAGACACACAAAGCTTCAAATGCAAAATCAGCTTCTGTTCATCTGGTCTACTTTCTGCAGTTAGAACAGAACCCTTTAGCAGTGAATGCTGTAGCAATATTCTGCCTAATCATGCCATTCCAGCTACCTAAACGAAACAAAAAATGCATAAGAAAACAGGTAAGCATGAAAAAATCCTAAAATCAGAAAAGTATTCAGTATTTGGAACATTACGAACAGACGGCCATGAACATGCTCAAATTGCAAATTACTAAAGTAAGAATTTACAAAGATAATCAAAAGAAAAAAAGTGCAGTAATGCTGTGAATTAACCGAGCGAGAGAAGACGTTGCCGATCAGATGTACGTGAGTCCCAACAGCATAGACTTGTCGTCTTCTCGTCCGGAAAGAACACTGCAACAGAAATAAACCTAACATGTTAAACTCCTAGCATAGATAGCATGCAGTTAGTTAATGGCAGCATACAAAAAGTTGGTTAATGCCAGTAAGGGTAGCAGAAATGATACGTCTTTTATCAACTAATCAGCGGACCTGACCACTGTAAAAATTTCTGACTGATCTGTTCAAAGTTGAATTGCACAAAACTTTTACAGCAAAACGCAGTCAAATCCCAACGCTAGGTGTGGATAACACTCACATCAGTCACTGATCTCTCAATCTATTTCCTGTCAGAGTTTTGATGCAGCTGGTTGAAAGACAGTAAAAGATATCCGGCCTGTGGAAGTTCTGCCAATACAACTCCCATAAGTTTACTTCAGCAGATTTGCCTAACTTGTAGTGAAAACTAAACAAGTCAAAATCCAAGAAGCAACATGTGTGTACTGCTTACTCCAAACTGTTCACCATATCACACAATACAATTAATCAATAGTTACAGAAGTTTCAACCAGAGATGTTTATTATGAAAAACTCAAGCTGGTTTAGCAGTACCATAGTCTTCAGTATGGTTGAATATGGCTTGAGTTCGATGTTCCTGTCTTCCCGTCACCCCAGCTCCAGTGTAGGTGATGAGATTCCGACATGTCGACAATTCCCACAATCTCACAATGGAATCTTTGCCACTTGACAGCACATACTAGCATCACATCAACATGTCTATGACTAAGTAGATCAGTTAAGACTTTCTACGTTAGTATATAGGTAAGTAAAACATCATTTTATGCAAGATCAATGCCAGAACACAGCCCGTAATGTGCTATGTACATTATTAGACTCAAATGCAAAATGTTTCGAGTAATCATCCAAAGACAGAGATGGTGTGCACAGGACCATGCAGACGTCTCGCCAGTGAGTTCCACATCAACAAGTTAGCAGCAGAAAAGGCCCATTACTGGTGGACCGGCTTAATCAGGACTGCTGTTTGCAACCTATTACCAGTTGCCATCAATCACTCTAACTTAATCCTGGTTATCGACTTTTGAATTCTCAACAGACGAGTAAAATGTACCAGCCAGAGCCTCTTCATTCGTTCACTAAAATTACTTTAATTCCTAGGCATCTTTAACTGTGAATCAAATTATTGTTAAGGTTCTTCCCCTGGAAAGAGCCTTAACTGTAACTTATTTCACAGGAGCCCATGCCCTGCAATCTTTGTGATCCTGGCATTTTTTGTCACCTCCTTTTAAGCATTAAACAACTTTTACCCGGTATTAAAATGTGTACCAAAAGTGTGACGGGTAATTAGATAACAAAGCTGCCTTACATCAAGTCAGGATGAGTTAGCATTTGACAAATACCAGTCAATGGGCATGCAAACAAGCTCAATGCATAAGCAATACTTAAACCAACTCAGCCTAGCAATCCCCCACTTATAAGCAAGCACAATAAACTAGTGAAATGACCAAACAGCATTAGCACCTTTGCATTTCGTGAGAACACAACTGAACACACTTCGGCACCATCATGCGCTCGCTCAAACGTGTTGACACACTTGTTGCTGACGCCATCCCAGATCTTAATGTTGCCGTCCTTTGATGCTGTCACGTACAAGCTGGCATTCGCACTGTACTTCACCTTCACACATGTATGGTTTCACACTGATAACAACAATGTTCAGCTATTCTTTAGTTGGTTTATTTTTCCAGAGCTACTCCAGATTAAGCTAGCCTCACATCAAAGCTGTTCTGTACTTGTACAAACCAAATGACAGCCATTCGAGTCTCCAACCAACAGCATCAAAGCACTGATAAATGCGACAAACCCTCCCTGACAAACAGTAGATGATAATAATACGTAAAATGAGATGTAATAAAGCATAGCACATTATGTTATATGCATTTTAAATGCATCCTCAGCATCAATAAGAACTCAGCTATTATAAGTAAGCTTGACTATAATCAATAATCAATAATCATTACTGCAGTAATGGGCCCAGTGTGCTGGTCATTGGGGTTGCTGGCCACAAAACACTGAAACGTTTTCACATCATACAGCCGCACTACAACAGCACATAATTGAAAACATCAATTCATACAACATAATACAAGGATGATAATAACTTGGTATAGGACAGAACTGCTGATCAATGGCATTCGATGCCACCACCTGTGAATCATAAATCATCTCTTATAAGCTGGACGCAACGGTGTGTTTCAGCTGGGACACTGACTGCATAATCTTTTCTCTCCTGGGTCTATCAGAGACCCCATCTGAAACAGTGTCCTTGGACACCACGAGTGTACCTTATAATATTTTGCAGCACGATCATGACAATCTAAACAGTGTTTTAGTATTTGGCAGAATGAAATAATTAGTGCGGCCTAAATATCACAAAATGCGTACTAACCTTAGACGTTGACAGAAGCAACTGAAAATTCTTAAAAAACCGAATAGCAAAATAATTCAACAAAAACGTTAAACACTAAATGAAGCAGAAAAGACAAGACACTGCAATAAGAAAATAATGAGACATACATGTTGGGTGATTAGTGCCGATAAGAAGGAAATCACCAGATGGATGAAAACTCATGCAACGGACTTCAGAAGCCTCCTACCAGACAATGTCATGCAATCACAACCAGGTAAACTACAGGATCTCTTCTCAAAAATGAATGTAATGTGTCGACTGCTGAGCAGGATGTAAAACTCTTGGAGTCTCTGAATACACTCAGATTAAAACAGTAACTAACAGGTTGTGTAAATTCATCGAAACAAAAACCTGTGTAATGTATTTTGATGAATTTATGCATCTTAAGGTGCCCAATCACTCTACAGAATGACTTTTCTAAACTCCTACTGCAGGCAAATTCCACTGGAATGCTAAGTTTGACATACTTGCAGAAAACGTCAGAGAATACTTTCTACTGTTACAGGCTCGATGTCCTTTCTCTCACCAAAGCATTCACAGGACAACACTTCACTCAACACGCTTGTTTCAATGTACTCGTCTGCACTTTGCTAAATTTTTGACACGGTACAATGATAAACTCGTAATGTACAAACTTCATAAGAAGTTCAATTGCGTTCTCAAGTAAATACCTGACAATCTTCAAGAAAAAAGAAAACCGTTGATAATTCATAAACCAACCTTAAGAGCTGCTTTGGTGCTGGGTACATGAAAAACAATAAGAAATATTAACTAAATACAAACCTGAATACTCTTGTAAGCCTTCTTCACTGACGGCTTGGAGTATTCGTAGAACTTGACACTGAAGTCGTGGCTCCCAGATGCAAGGATGTGATGAACTGGGTGAAATTCCACGCAACACACTTCCTATATAGTCACAGAATACCCTCAAAGATACAAAAATCTGACAGACTGAGCTCACACATATACCGATGGATGACACACTGGTGGCAGTGATGCTATCAAAATTAGAATCTCAAGATCACAAAATTTAGAACATAACCTAGAATAAGATCAAGCAGTCGAGATCAAAACCATTGGAGTAACATTAACGAAACTGCAATTAAATCAAAGCACTGGCAGTACTGACATTTGTGTTTAGCAAAACAGTTTCGATCCTTAAGTCAATTAACATGCAACGACGAAACTCGAAAACCAAGATCGAGAATGTCAGACAAAAGACCAAATGTGCAAAAAACAAGACCAAAACTGCAATCTTTGATACCTTTGAGACCAAGACTAAAACCAAAATTCTCGCTGGGTGGCACTAGTTACAGACTACAGTAACACATTACAAACACTTTCAGCGCACTGCAAAACTGAAATCAACTTTACTATAATCTGACCATCAATCCCACTTCTGGTAATAAAAATATCCTCAACCTGTAGCAAACAAAATACATTAAAAAACCAATTTATTGGCATTCCAAAACACTATCAGGCAATCAGAGCAATCCACCTGTGTTTGGTTTCTCGACTGGTGCAAACCAGACTAAGTAATTTGCTCTGATGTGTTTTATTGTCTATCCAATGCAATGCATAGCATTGAACAGAGTATAAAATCACCTGAGCGTATGTCCGTCCATCCATCCGTCCGTGCGTCCGTCCGACTTTTGAGGTGCCATATCTCGATAACGGTGCAAGATAGACGCGTGGTCACAATGGACCACCCGTAGGAAGTCGCCCACCACGAGTCAAATGGTCAAGTAACCGATGATGTCACGTGACCCCAAAAGGTCTAGGTCGTGACCCCATTATTTTCAAGGCGGCAATTAAACTTTTTAATTTTCACCACTAGCCAACACAGCTCACTCAGTTAATTTATACGGACTTTACTGTTGGCTATCGAGATAGATTGGACAGACTCCATGTTCATTTAAACAATATCCTGTTGTCAGATAAAAACGATCAAAAACAAACAATGTCCATACAATATAACAGCAGCAGGAAAATAGTAAGTCACTAAAACACACAGCCTGTAGTAAAGAAAGTTGCTTCAACAAGTTGGACGTCCTGTCGAAAACGTAGAAGAAAACTTTTTAAAAATGATGCAGGAAAAATGCAGCACTGACAGCGGAATGATCATAGAGTGTGCGTATGACAGGATGATTCTCCATCTGTTGCTGTGGTGTTTCCTGTGCCAGAATGTCCTGTGGTGTCACACTCTTCGCCAGCATTCGCTCCACATCCAAGATCTACAACAGAAAACAATGGCATCACGGCAAAGAAAAAGGAATTGCCCCACCCCATAAATTCTGGGCTGTCAGAAAATCTTCTTTTCCTAAAATTTTGGGATTAAAAAACTGATTTTGAAAAAATTGGGGGCCAAAAGTGAAATTTTGAGCACCCACGATCCCCTGCATTGCAAATCTGCTGTTGTATGTCGGAACTCTGACGGAAATATGTAGTGTCTGTCAGAAAATTGCAATCTCTTGCCCCACCTACTTTTTTAATCCACGATGCCACTAACTGGAAACATGGCATGCTGTCATCTGACATTAACTAAGAACTACTCATGAGACTTTGACCCTTCACTAAGAACGATGCAAATACTAAAAAAACTTGATACATAATTATTTTGCATTCGCCAGGTGGCAGCACCGTGTTCCGTGTCTAAAGAATCCAAACATCCTGTCCAGCATCCAGCCAGATCACCACCAAGATCCGATTGCCCCCTGGATATAACTTTCCCTGAAAATTTCAGACAAATTTCCCCCTTCCCTGTAACTTGTGCAGTCCTGCTAAGCAATAAATGCACCAACCAATCAACCAACAGATAGAAAAATAAATAAATAAACGACATTACATAACCTCTTTGTAGAGTTAATACTCAATGCAACTAAAATTTACCAAACTCCATTAACGGTGGAGGAAGAAATGCCAAGTAATTAATGGTCATTTGAGTTGACACTCAACAAGTCTATGTTTTTTGATAGAGACTGTGTGTGATAAGCCACCTATGGCTATGCCAATAGTTATATAATTTTACCAACAGGGCAAGGTTCTGCTAACCTTTATTGAAGCATCCTCAGAACCAGTTGCTATTAAGTGGCCTGTGCACACAAAACACAACAAAAGTTAAGAAATGCAATCGTGCATCTAATTGTGTGTGTGAAATCTGACAAAAACCAACAAAGTTGTATTTCCAATCTGTTGAATGTGACTGCAACACGGATCTGCTGTAAACATAGATTAGACTCATACACTTTAACCACCTACATCAAATTATCTTTGAGAAATCTTCTGCATGAAAACCTCGTGAGGTTACTGCATCAGCTCATTTTTACACTTCTTAATCACTATTGGTTACTGTTGCTGCCACCAATAACACTATTAGTATTACTTTCGATTTTGACCAGTTATACTTTTAAAAAACTGGAGATAGTTGGAGAAGGACGTGTGACAGGTAAGATGTGTCCTTGATGTCACACAAACAACATTACCAATATTACCATGACAAATAATAAATACAGACTGAATAAGCGTCGAACCATTGGGATGGAACGCAGCACAACGACATGCGCCTTTATGTGCCGTCACGTAACAAGTTTCATACTGCGAGGCTTCTGGTGACAGGCTCTGAACTGAAAGCATGCACAAACACATAGACATACTGACTGCAACAGTGTCCGAAACTTCTAAACAAACCACGCATAACCACTTAAAATTAAAATGCCATAAAACAAATGTTGCACCTTTTACTTTTCGTGTGCCCAGCAGAGTGTAACAGTCAATGTAAATGAAAAGATGTAAACTGGCTACGGATGCTGGTTATATGTGAATATGTGATCGCATATGCGATCACATATTTTGCCAAAAACTTGCATATCACATATTTTTCCGCATATAATGGCATTTTCAAAATCACATATGTAAAAATTATGCCGCATATGCAAAAATTTGCATATATTTGCAATCGCATATATGCTGCATATTTTCGCATATGCAATCGCATTTTTCAGCATTTTCCTTGTCTAACGTTGTTTTAAGACCACTAAATATTATGGTGGCAAACGATTACCAGTATTTACAATTAGACGTTGAATAAATTGAAAATGTCAAAACTGTGCAAAAACAGTCTATTAATGATCATGATTATGATTCTCCGTCACTCAAATTTGCATATGCCGGAAATATGCGGAAAAACATGCCGCATATATGCTGCATATTTCACCAAATTCCGCATATTTTCATGCATATTTTTAAGAAAATTCTCCGCTATAAACCAACATCCCTAACTGGCCCCTAACTGCTATCTCATAGCTCTGCATCTTTGAGGTCGGTGCTCGTCTCCATTTAGATCAATCTTAAGCTGGCAGTGAGTGCAAACACAACTCAGCTACATGGGCAATAGGCCAAACCTCCCACATGCTGCCTAAATTACTGATGTTGAGTCCAGTACCAAACGACACTGCTTGCTCACAGAGGCACATACGTGTGGCAGTGCAACAGGTGGGAGTCAAAAAAGTGACCTCGCTATCACTAATCCAACACTACGCCCCCAAGTCACAGAGTCAACCATTTAAAAAAAAACAAGCAATCAAAAAAACACCCATCACTAACTTCAACTTTTGTTTCACCAATCAATTTTTTCCTGACCTTGTCCATATGTAACAATCTGCCCAAAAGGTTAACTTGCAGTAAATTCTGCTGCAAAAGTTTTTAAAAGCTCCAGTGGATACTCACAGACGAACAGCCTCAAAGCATGAATAATGTACAAATATTTATTGTTACAGAAGACACTTACGATCAGAATCAAACTCCAGGTCAATGCCAGTCCCGGGGGTAACTGCAATGTCTTTAACATCATCAGGTTGACCATTCTGAGCTACAGCACGACACGCAGCAATCAGATCCACATAATTCACAAAGCTAACACATAATTAAAACAATAAATTACTTTTATTAATGCTTATCACTTACCTATCTATTACCTATTTTCAATTAGCCAAGCAAATACAATAGACTAGCATGCAAAAAATAATAATTAGTTTCACCAAAGAAGTTGAAAAAACCTTACTTTCTTAGTCAGTCTACAAGCAAAAATCTCAATAAAACAAAACAAAACACATGTACCGGAACTAAATGTGTTTCAGTGCAGCCCTATTCATTATGAAGCTACAGATATCAAGTTCTGTCACAAACAAGTGTCACTAGAATGCAAAGAACCTTGTTCTGCCTTGAGTCCAAGACTAACTACGTGCAACAAGCGATCAGACGGTGGACAGTTTGGCTGCGTGTTTGTCAACTTTGCCAATGATGCTGCCAGATTCGGATGCCCATCATGATACAGCTGGCTAAAGCAACACAACACAACAGCTTATAGGCGAAACAAACGATATAAGCCCACTGGCTTACTTATCCATCAGCTTGGAAAAAAATAGCAACAATAAATCCAAAGCGTTTGTTCAGGCATCTGTTGCATTTGTCGTGCTGCATGCATACCCTTCATTGTGTGTGTTGCATCTGTGGCATAAGTTGCGTTGCGCTGTGAATGTTGTGATGCATCCGCTGCATTTATTGCACTGCAAGTGTAGCACCTGTTGCATCCATCCTGTGTGTCGAGTTGCGTCTGTTCCACAATTTTAATTGCTCAAAATACACTTAATTCTGCATGGGTTTCCTGTAATAAAAATTCTGCAAAGTACATAGTTTCAAAATTCTGCATTCTGTTTTCAGCAAAATACACCTTCCCGTGTGTGGCAAGTTCTAGATATCTCACATGAAGGTCTATAGTCTCAGGATCAGTTTTAGTGGTTAGGATAAATGGTTAGTGTAGCCCTAACCCTCATCCCAACCCTATTTCTAACAGCTGCAGTATCTGTACTGTTGTTACGGTTTCACACTGGCCGCGATCAGTCGGTTTTGGTTGGGTTTTGAAAAAAAACCACCGTTTCGGTTGGTTTCGATTCTTTCACCACCACCAAAACCAGCTGCGGACGTCTAGTGATAATGTGCACGCCCGCTGCTAAAGGCAAACTACATGGGTAGTCGAGTGATGGCGCATTGCTGATGAGAGAGGGAAGGAGAGAGAGAGAGCAGATAAGACAGACCCATGGTGCCCGTTTTTATTCTTTGCAAAAAAAATTCACAGCGCTTTACTGTTTGTGTCTCGCGTGCATTTAGCTGAGTAAGCCGCAACACAGCCTAAGAGACTAATGCGGCTTAACCAGCTATATGAAAATTAACAAAGTTTGTACTGAATAAGCCTGAATAAGCTGCAACAGTCTTTCAGGCTGTCAGAAAGCGAAAACAACTCAAAGTTTTGCTGCCATATTTCTTCAGTGCATTGTTAAGACTGAGGCTGGAACTAAAATGTTATCAATTACCAAGCATAAATAAAATGTATTCAAAAATACTAATGTTCTAAGTCCGTGTTACAAAAAACAGCTTTGGCTTGAAATGGACTGTGCTATAATAGTGAATAAGCCTGATTTAAATACGTGACAGTGTCATGGCATGGCTTATAAACCTTCTGTGTCTACCAGGAATATAAGTTCTACCATCTTCCCAATAAAGTAGGCCTACCCGATCTACCTCTAGCAATTTTCCAGTGCTAACAGCAAGATCATCGATATACCGCTAGAATTATTGTACCAAATAAGCCAAAAGCTAAACTGCACTCTTAATTCTGCCGAGTGCTGCAGAAGAAGTTGATTAAAAATGCCATCGTGGCGTATACAATTTGCGCACGGTAAATAACACTTTGTGACTGTGTATGGACCGTGCAAGCGCACGGAAAATATAATCATTGTTTTATACTTTATTAGAAAAAAATACACTCATCGTAAAACAGGATCCGCGTCAGTCCGCGTTCGCAAAAAAAATCCTGCGGATCTGGATCCGCGCACATCTCTGGCCCATGACACCGGTGTGGCTGGGCCGGGCCTCTCTGAAGATTATATCCGCCGTGAAAATTCACGGAAAATAAGTAAGCATTTTTGCTATCTGCCGTGAAAATCCATATCTACGAAAATTGCAACTGTATACTTTTTTCTTTTTTCAGTTAATACTGTAAATTATTACTGTGTTATTTTATCGCTTATTCACCATGATTTCATCGTTTACAACAGACCGCCATAGCTAAGTTTGTACTAAAATTGACGTTGAGAGATGTGTCATTACGCAACATTTACATTCACCAGGGGCGACAATTTCACGTGCAATATAGTACGATTTTGTGCTTAATATTTAAATTACGGTTTTCGCTTACACATATAAAGATTAGGGATTAGGTTTAGGGTTAGGGTTAAGGTTAGGGTTAGTGATAGGGTTAGCGATCGGGTTAGGTTTAGCATTTTCGAAAGATTTATGTGACAATAATGCACACCATAAATATACGTTATAAGTTCGACGGCGGTGCAAGTGCCTACAAAAAAAATTGCCAACGGCGGCCCGTGATGGTCTACTTAGACCTGAGGAGCTAGTTGGTGGACTGGCGATCCGTGAAGCTACGGCCGAGGTCGTCAGTCGCGGTTGTCGCCATAGCAGGGACACGGCGGCTTTCGCTATGGCAGGCAATCGTGTAGACCGACCTAGTTTACTGGCTACAGTTCGTCTAGACGGAATATTCACGGCAGATAGCGAAAACGCTTACTTATCTTCCGTGAATTTTCACGGCGGATAACACCTTGCGGGCGTCTCTTGACATTGCAATGTTTGTACACACTTTGACCAGTCATTCAAATTCATGCAGTACCTTTACCTTATCATCAGACGATAAAGCTGATCTCGTTCTTTAACTCCAGGCTGCACTCTATTCGACATTTTTGCTTATTTCTAGATTTATTTAAATTTAGCTATACTTTTTAAGTTTTTACACCAATTTACAAAGAATATTAATACAGAAAACAACTACTGAACTACATGTACCGTTGACAGTGCTGTGTAAACTGAGAAAATAGTAAAACAAGTACTTAAGTATTCATCAAATACGACAACTCACAACAAACCGAAATGAAAAGCATCCAACAGACTGGTGTGTATACACCACAATGCGATAAAATTCTTGAGTCCATGGTAGAAGTCGAACATTTTTTTGCAGCTTGACCAGGGCTAGAAAAAACCTATGGAGGTAAATACTAAATTTTTGAGTTTTACGTTTTTAAGGGTTATTTAAAGGGTTTTTTAAGGTTTTTTTTCATCCTAGCGTCTAATGAACACCGTGCACAAAAGTACGACCCAGGAAAAACATCATATTTACAGACAGTAAAAAATCAGGGCAAATTAAACAATGGTAAAAACATAATAAAATTTAGTAAAAATTGCAAAAATCATGGCAAAATCACGAGCCTGAAGTCTATAAAACTATAGGAACATAAAATCTATAAAACTTATCATTGATGACCATTCATTCATTCATCATTCATTCATTCGTTTATTGCAACAAATGTCAAAATGCATCATTACGTGCAGTGCAAGATTTCCATGTGTAAAATTTTGTCTTTGCTGAGCATCAACTTAAGTGTAAGCCTACTGGCTAACACTGCACTCCGCATCAACAGAATTCCCCGGAATGAATAGTATCGCAAAACAAGCTCAGAGAATAGCTACCGGCAGACTTGAGAGGTAAAAGTAAATATTTTTGCGTTGATATCACACAATAAGCTTCAACTTATGCTGATAAATTACATAATATTCTTGTGGGAAAAACCTGAAAACACAACATTTTGACAAAAAACATGCTAAAACACAGTTTGGCAAAATCACAGCATTTGACGAAAATCATGGTTTCTGTGATTTTCTACTGTCTGTCACATAATCACAGTGTTTTCTACTGCGGGATAAAGGTTATGAAAAATCACGATTAAAATATTAAACAAAATATGATATGCAACGAATTTCACAATAAACAAAAAACCTAAAGACCGAAAAACTGGACTCTTGAGGTTTTAAGTATATTTTTTGGAAACCAGAAAAACCTAGTTTTTTTCAGACCTATTTCCCAGCCCTGCATGTATGATGTAACATGCTTCTGTATCAACATATGACATAAAACAAATATTAAAACACTATACTGAACACCACTAATTTTGCACTCCCAATATAAGAAAAAAGTACAAAAAAATGAACAATGAAGGCAGCTGCATGCTGCTGCATTAACGTCAAAATTCAACTTTTAAAATGTGTTCTCAAATCTTGGAGTGCAATTGAAAAGATGTATTCCAAATGTATTCAGTTACACATAATTTTTATGCGCGAAAGCAGCTACTGCTTTCAGTGTGTCTTAGCCATCGCAATTTTGTCTGTTCGTCCGTCCGTCACATGGGTAGATCAGTCAAAAACGGTGCAAGCTAGGATCACCAAATCTTCACCGTCGGCTGCCTGGAAGACTCTAGTTTCAGGAACCGTAAAGCTTTTTCATAAATTCGAAGGGGGTCACCCCTAACGAGGGCCCTAAATGAGACGGGGGTGGGCAAAATTTGTGATTTTTGGCCAATAACTCGCTGTATCTCAGTAACGGTGCGAGATAAGGCCTAGGTTACTATTAATCACTAATAGGAAATCGTATACGGGCTTTTGATTGGTGCCAAATTCAATGACCTTGGATGGCCTTGAACGCCAAAATAGGAGGTTTTATGGATTTTATGGACAAGTCTGTATCATTCACAAGGAGGCGCCACGGTACTATCGTTATGTGCACTTTGGCATGACTTTTATAAAGGTGTTGTATTTTATTCCAATTTCCCGCAAATCTAATTCAAACAGCAACAGATTTTCGTTGTATGATTTCGTTGTATTGTGAGCGCAATAATTTATTATTTAATACATTTCTGATGCACAGTACTTGGTGAAACGGTTTGCATATCTTACAGCGTGATTTGTGACATTTTGTTCGATGGTGCTGCCACCTCGGGAATCGGTTTACAACGCCCAGCACTAACTAACGCTGATTGATTGCACTGATTGAGTTGCTATATTTTTACGTGCGAAAGCAGCTACTGCTTTCATCGCGTCTTAGCCATTGCAATTCTGTCCGTCCGTCTGTCTGTCTCTCCATCTGTCCGTCCGACCGTCACACGGGTGGAACGAGATAGGGCCTAAGTTAGACATTGGCGCCACGCTACTATCGTTATGCAATCCAGATAGAGAATTTGGTATTTGTATATTAACTTAGCGTGAACACCCCAATTTTCAGCTGAACTACTGAACCGGCATTGCTATAGGCTTTCGCGCGTCTCGTGAGCATTAGCTCAAATTTCTTGTTACTCTATACCACAAAAATTTCAATTTAAAAACTTTCTCTTCGCTTTCAACACTCAAGGCAGTTGAGTACATAACACAGTTCTACTAAGTACTATTCACGTAATCAAGTCATTCCAGCCAACTTATTAATCATGAGAATTCATACTGGTAATAGTATTCATATACACAATTACACATGAGTCACTCAAGACTTGTGACCTAACCCATTAGAGTTGAATGTAACTATACCCAACATGAGCAAGATAAATGTGCCCTAAAAATTGCAACAAAAGTTAGGAAAATTATATTCAAGTTAAATCCAAACATATAAACAGGAATGCCAAATACCTTATACACAGTAGTCCAGAAAACTAGGCCTTACAGGGTTGCCAAGATATCATACAGCAAGTGCATGTGATAATCCTTCCCCACCCCTTTCTTTCCTTTTCCCCTAATTCTTTCTTTCCCTTTCCCTCCCTTTTGTGTTTGAAGTAGAACCACTTAAATTCAACCAAGAAAACTATGCACTACGTCTGAAATTGAATTTAGTCCATTTTAGCCTTAGATATATCTGTTGGCAACAATCAAGCCAAAAATGCCAAAATGGGAGACATTCATCATTGGCGCGTGATAACCGAGTTTGTTCGAGCGAACTAGTGACAAGGTTAAATTGCGAGTGTCAACTGCTCAATGCGGGTGACTTGGCACACCTAAAGTGATCTACCCGAGGCTAACCAAACAAAAGAGAAAAAAGCTTACAACAGAGAATATGACCAACCAATCATTATCATACAAATTGTATGTGAAACTAAAAACAAATTATTTACACTGGAAACAAATCACACATATCATTGCAGGATGATTAAAAGACAGAATAAAGATAAGTGAGAGAATAGTTTTGTAGTGAGACAACAGCACATTTCTGTGTCATGGTCATAGAATAGTAACTAACGAGCTGAAAAAATAATAATTGTATTTCTAAGATACTTTTTTCCCCACCATGGTCAACCACCCTGATGTGGTGGTAAAGCTAACTGCTCCAAAGAACTGAAAGACTTTTAAAACCCGCAGAAAAAGAGGCAACAAAGTGGTGACCAGCTCCTCTTAGAGGAGATACGTTACACATTACCAGTGCTAATGCCGATTTCAACTTCACAGACGTCTACAGCTTCACAGCCACTTATCCAAAGTTCACTTCAGTCCCCGGCTTCAAAGCCGTTCACTGCAATCATATGGTTACATTCGGAGATGCACATTGGGCCAAACTGATACAGTTTCAATGTTAAGTATGGAATGTTTCAATGAATGACAAACAACAATACATCAGCAGTGATGCTTCTTGTCTTTGTGATGACGAACAGCGAATGGCCACAACCAGTACATCTTCGGAAACATAGCACACATCATTAAGAAATTGTTACATCATAACCTCCATCAAACAATGGCCATTACACTTTTACTTCCACCCATCTGTCGAGGAAATTACTCAAAAGATAATTGTAAACAAACTCGTGACAAAATTTTTTGAAACACTGGACAGCTCCGCAAAAAGCATCAATGAAAAGTCTTCTGCTAGTGCTGAGTGCTGTTGGAGACTACTATTTAACAAGTTCATTATAAGGATAAAAATCCAACATCAATTGTAAAACTAAACGTCCTGCTATTTTTACACACCAAAGAAAAATACAATTGCACAGTTAACAGCATTTTAATTAAAAAATGTGTAATTATAAAAAATTCAATTGTGAAGAAACTGTTGCAAACTATGGGAAGATGTAGTATTGACAAATAATATCACCTTAATGCAGACAGGATCCCTGATAAACTCTCCACGTGCATGTACACTGTAAAAAATTTCAAACACCGAACAAATCAGCAGCAGAGTTTGTAAAAAACCTGCCATTTGTCACCATCTAAGACAGTCCATCAAAGCCGTTAATGAAATATATGTAAAAAACTTACCAGTTTACAACTGTGTGTAAGGACGATGTGATGATATCAGTCCTCTAAAACAGCAAAAATCATTTGGGTAACCTTAGATGGCGCTATGCATATGGCGTCCTTACAAGCTGACTTTAGTTGGTAATCACTAACATAGTCTAAAGCCTTCTTCATCTGATGTTATTTGTCGTATTAGGCCTACTTGCCGAATGGTTACCGATTT
>Ga0056128_1000441_pt1 | contig 36942 bp, 29 predicted proteins | sample WorMetLIZISLAND2_FD_71113 | JGI IMG/M metagenome (GOLD analysis project Ga0056128, IMG submission 71113) | Marine gutless worms symbiont microbial communities from Max Planck institute for Marine Microbiology, Germany - Olavius geniculatus... ...
TTTATTTTTCAACGTCTAGCCATGTTTAGTGGCCCGCCTCACTCCTTACCTCAGCGCCTCAGATTCAGTGAGTTTCTCGCTGACATTGTGCGCTTTATAAATTAAATTTACTTACTTACTACTTACTTACTTAAAAACTCCTCCATCTGCAATTTTGATTCGATTTTGTGCAGTGATTTGAAAAGTAAGATCGAGTTTGGGATAAAAATCTGATAACTCCTTTCCCTATTTTCTCCCCAATTTTTAACCTCATAATGGATTTCAACGGGAAGGTTTTTGTACCACAGTAGAAAATTTTGAGGGCTTATAGTGGCATTTAGTAGCTTAAAAAGTGTGTCTCAGCGGCCACTATAGGCACAAAAAATAATTTAATCCCCTAATTTGAGCCCTCAGCCCCCAAAATTGTGATCACTGCATTTTCAATGGAAATAAACTCATCAGTTACAGCTGTACCACAAGCGATTAACGTTTTGCGACATAAAATCGCTTCTGTGCAGATTATTTCAACAAAAAGGCTGAATTAATATTCGTGACGGGTGACAGTATTTAATTTACACATGTGTATAACAAAGTTAACAAAACGCCAGAAATTTGAGAAACTAAACTATTTTAGACAGGCCTAGATGCGTCAATTTAAAAATATTTGTGTTCGCTAGGTGTCGCTACCTGTGTATGCCTCATTACTGTTATATTAAATTTGTTAAGCTACTGCAAGTACTGTTATTTTACATTTGTATGCCTACATTTTAAGTGGTTAACACAAATCTGATAGCATTTCTTTGCGTTGTTGAACTTTTATTTAGTTAATAAAAATTTTAAAGGTTAAAGATGGTGATATAGCTTTTGATGGGAAGCCCATCTCAGAGCTACGGAGCGTCACCTGCCATATGGGATTACACAGCGTTACCTGCCACCTGACACATGAACGCATCCTGCCTTAATCCCAGCCAGATATGCTGGTACTCGATTTATCTACCCTGGAGGGATGGAAGGCTGAGTTGACCTAGGTGGCTGGTTACATACTGAGATGGTTTGCCTGCTCGCAGGCAGTCACCCATCGCAGTACTAACCTGGTCTGTCGTGGGTCTGGCATAGTGTAACTTCATTGATCGGATGAAACGCATTACCGCTACGCCAAGCCACCAACCCTTACACTTGCAGATCGCTGACACCACAATTGTAAACATCTATGCTGAACTAGTTGTGCGCTGGCCTTATGGGCTTTTGTGCACCATGGTAACTGTAGGCCTACAAGAGCGTCAAACGCTGAAATGCAGCTGCTAGCCTATATAGCATGGCAATGGGACAGATACCTCATTCCACAGAACATATTTCTAGTTTAGAACTAATATGTATGTATGTCTTCAGAATTTGTATGCTGTTTCTCTTGGACAGCTGAGCTTCTTGTTTTCTTTTGCTCTGTGGTGCACAAACTTCTATCATGTGGGCCACATTCGTTCTATGAGAATCTGACAATAGAAAAAACATGAAATTGACTTACTTATTTTCTGTTTTGCGTCTGCCTGAAAATTATTAAAGCAGATATGTCCGTAATCTATATTGTGTGACTTTTGTGTCACTTTTGGAGATGTGCGTTATATAATAGAAAAATTGGAGCTTGGTTTCTAGAGTGTGGAGATATCATTCTGTTGATGAAATTCTTGGTGCACAACAGCATCAACACTTCTTAGCCAACAGCTGAAAAAGTTTATGCACCACTGGTTTAGTTTATTAGATAGATGGTTGTTCTCTGGACTTTTTGAGTTTCTTAATTGTTCATCTTTAGACCACTCTGTGTGTGTGTGTGTACATGTGTGTGGTCGTATGCTCTTCAGTGCTGTATGCTGTTGGTTGAATATTTTGGTTCTTGTAGTTTTGATGTAGATGTACCACAATTTTCAGTACCCTTTTTTTGGACACTTGCAGTTCCCCTTCTATATTTTGTTTAGTTGTCAGTTTAAAACTTTATCTACAATCTAGCTTTTAGGCCATTTTTGTCTCCACAATATTCCTGGCACCCCAGATCCAGCAGGTTTCCCATCATCGACATTGTCCGGTATGATAATTTACTTACTTACTGACTTGGGGCATCCAGTCTGTACAAAGCATGTTCCAACTTTCTGAACTCCAGTGAAACAAAAATAATAAGTACCTATAGGCTTTTGTATGTGTGTAATTGTGTTAACCAAGACGTTTTTAAGTAATAGTGTTGTATCATGTAGTTTTTTGTATGCATTACTGTGGACTTGTATTATTAAATGATTAACTGTTGTAATTCTAATTATTTTTCATCCATTTTCATTCTGGTTTGTGTTGTATTTTCACATCTGATTGTTCACCTGTCTCCATGAATCAAGTGTTTTTATTGTCAATATTTCTGCATGCATTTCTATTATATGTGTGTTAAATAATTATACACTGTTTCTGAAAAAGGTGCAATGATCTGTACACGTAAGAGATTTGTATATCTTTTCATAATTTTGGACACTATAATATAGCCTGTATGCAAAAAATTGTCTTCTGAAACAATTTTCATTAATTTTTATAAAGAAATTCAATTGTGTTTAGTTTTATGCACATTTGTGATGTTTGCAAACAAAAACAAACAATATTATGATAAATAATAACTTTTAATGCAGCAATGATATACCGGAGATGTAAATGTGTCATTTAGTAGTGAAGATAATTCTCTGATTAAGAACTTGTATCAACAAAAATCAGTTTACAGAGTTTACTGCCAGAATTATTGAAGATAAACTGCAATTGAAAGATGGGTAATGTTACTAACAGAGATTTGGGAAACATGCAGTGTAGTATAGCTCACTAGCTCTGCCAGTCATCCTAACCAGCCAATCACGTACGAGCTGTGTATAGGCATATGCATGTCTTAGTTCAGTTAGAGTAGATCTGTGATACAGCGCGCGTGCGGTGATAGCTACTCGCTAATTAAAAGTCTTAAACTGTCCTAATTGTGTGACTTAGCAAGACTTAACATGCAGCACCGACCAAAAACATGAGAGCATACACGTAGGGCCTACTGAAGAAAACGTGACCACTAACTGTGGACAAAATTGTACGCTTACTAAACCATACAAGGCCAGAACGGTACGTGCTACGAGCAGTAAAATAAGTCGCTAGTGTTCATCACCAAGATACGGCTAAATCAGCTGGCTTCATAAAAGCATTTTTAATACTACCAAACGACAGTTTGGTATAATTGGACAAAAAACGGCTAGCTCATAAAATGTCCATATCGTATCGAGTTCATTTCGAGTCAAAATCGAAATTTTCACATTGATCCATCACTAATTCGCGTTGTTCCAATAAATAGGCAGAGCAAGATTGGGGGCGTGGCTACTGTGGAAATGTAAACAGAAATGATCAAGGTAAACAAAATAAAAATAAGGTTGCAATTTTGGTCAAGATTTTTTTTTGCGAGTAACGTATATTAGAAACTGCATACTTGTAGTTGTAGATTTATGGCGTTCAGCGATACATATCTGCAGTAATAATGGACGGCAGCAGTGGGATACCGTTTTCGTGGAAGAAGTACGCGTTTCCCGGGCTGTTGCTGCTCGTAACTGCACTGGTTCTTGTTCTCTACCAGCGCCTTGGTGGAGGCAGTATGATGGTTATAAGTGAGGCTCTGCCCGGGTTTGGGGAACCCAGCGAAAATCGTTGGTCGCAAGTTGGATATGAAGACAGCTGGCATGGTGAGGTAGCTGAGAATGTGGTTGAGAATCGTCATCACCATTTACCGCGAGTTGGCCGCCATAGCCATCTGCACGACAAGGAGGTTCATTTTGTACTTCACGAAAGTGCTCTGGGTGCGCCAGAGTTCATTGGTCGTAACGATCGCAAAGCTATCGCTGTTGACTTTGATGCTTCTGGAACATTTCTTAACGCAGCAGGGCACGCCGCAGCAGATTTGTTTCACGCTGATAACTACAAAGAAAAGAACGTAGCCATCGGGTTAGCCATCACAACGCGTCAACAGACAGTCAACACTACAACGCTTGCCAAGGAGCTGCCATTTTTTACGGTATTTGTTTTTTTTTGGTGTCACAAAACAATGCACTGGCAGCATCAATTGCATCAGCACCAAATATGACCAGATTAAGTACAGAAGATTAAGGGTAGGGTTATGGTCAGGGTTAGGGTTATGGTTATGTTTGGCTATCTTATTTGATTCTATATAAATTTTGGTGCCAGTGCTTTTGTTGTGGCTCTGCTGGTGCGGTTGGTGCGGTGTTTCATGATGCCTTATGTTTTCCACAGTGTATTGTTTAGCGTGCATATACACTAGGCATTTAAGTATACTTAGTATCTTAGCACTTTCCATATTTGTGGTACTAGCAATAACTAAACTTGTGCGAATAAATATAGCAGCAAAGTTTTAATCAATACAAGTCATTGACCTTTTGTTTAATCCCTACTGCCTTGCTGTTAGTAGATAACATGTCTGTATAGGAAGCCCGGAATTTGTTATTATGGCCCATTTGCTTTGTTATTTGTGTGAAAACGAAGGCTAGATTATCATAATTTTTTGCATAAGTGTATGACTGGGATAATGTGGCTATATTGTATTGCTAGCACTGAATTTTTTTTTTTTTTTTTTAATGTAAGCATATTATGTATATATTGCACATAAATACACATATAGGTATTAAATTTATTTTTAGGGGCTGCTGATGTCTTTCTGTGCCACTGCTACACCAGGTTTCCATTACCATTTCTACGTTGCTCATGATCATTTTGATCCATTTTTTCATCACAAACAATCACATGTCGACTTCACAAAGGCATTTTATGAGCAGGTGGGTGATTTGCGAATTCTTTCTGTCTGCATCTAACATATTAATACTTTCGTTGCTTTGTAGGATAGATGGCTTGTCTGTTTACTGTGCTATTTATTGCCCACTGGATATTACTGTAAGTAAATAAGAGAAATTGAAAGATGCTGATTTAACAGTTAGTCACAATGCACTGTGATCTCAACACCCGAACAGAAATGTCTTCTGCAGCTGCTTAAGTGGTTCATAGTCAGTGGCTTATTGTGTCAAATGAACTGGAAGGCTGTTGTATTTAGTTCGCCTGGAAGCGATAGCTTTCAGAGCGGACTTATATTTTGCTGGCATTTATTTTCTTTTTTTTCCTCGCGAGATCTTCGAGCTCCATTGGCCAATTGCCACAAAATTTTGCACTGTGATTGGAAGTGTGTTCAATTTTTTAATCCTGGTCCATAATTTTGGGGCTTTTCCCCCAAAAAAATTTTGGGGCCAAAAACATGCAAAATTTGGTCCAATTTCGGACAACTTCGAAGTTGCACGCCACACGGCAAATATCTCCGGAACAGATAAAGATATTCAGTGTAATATTGTAATGCTTATATTTTGAATCTGTTGCAAATGAGCTATTGGTAATTATCATTACAGACATATTAATTTTTATGAGGATTAGACTTTTCTGGATTTGAACTTCTGAATGCTTTCTATTTGATTGATTTGTTGAGCTATGTCTTACTGAATATTTTGTACTATTACTATTTTTTAATTTTCAATTCTCAGTACTTGTAATTGATGCTGCCAGCTGTTGTATTTTGTACTTTTTATGGATACTCAACGTTGCTGTTATAGTCACTGTATATAACCAGTTTGTGTTGTGAATTTTTTAATACCTAACCAGCCAGCCATGTAACCTTGTGACTGCAAGCAGTCAGCCAGGCAACCTCGTGACTCTTTGCATTAGACTAGTGTGTTGAAATGTGTTGGCAGCTGGAGAGTCCAAAGTGCTACCGACTACACATGAATGTCAGTCTCCATCTAGTTGAGTGTCAGCATTCCGGACGACCTGCATGGGCACAGAATGATGCAATGATGGCAGCGTACATGGACAACATGGATTACTATTACCGAGTCAACGATGACACAGTGATGGAGACAACGGGATGGACAGAGAAGTTTATAGATGAGCTGGAGCGCTTTAATCCACCGAAGATTGGCGTCGTCGGCCCATGGTTCCGAGAAGGCAACGTCGTGATTCTTACACATGACTTTGTTCATCGGACACACATTGATATTCTTGGCTTCTATTACCCTCGCGTGTTCACAGATTGGTTTGCTGATGACTGGATCACTGGAGTCTACTGGCCAGAGCGATGTCGAAAGGTAGCAGTTGTGTCATGTTTCAGTGATATTATAATGTTGATTTTGTGTTGTGTCTACTAGTCATTACGGTCACGTTTCATGAGCATATGAGAGATATACATTTTACAGTACCAGACATCTGGCATTTTGGCTGGATACTTAGTTTTTTTGTACATGTTGTTGATCAGCTCAGATTTTAAAATCTTAAAGTGTTAAAGTGTTCATATTTTGATATGGCTATTATTTAAAAATTTTACGCCACTTTGTCATTGTTTGTGTGTCACTTAGGTTCCTGGGACACGAGTGAAGCATACAATGGCAAAAGGTCAGCGATACGTAGCACACTACGACCGAGCTGCTAAGGTCAAGGTGGAAGTTGAAATCGCTAAACTTGTTGTGCAGCGTTACATAGAGCGTCGACAACAGGGTGCTTCCCACGGAGCAATCTGGAATTCAGGTTCACGCAACATCATATCAATGTCGCTCGATGGAGACGACATTGACAAGCTGTATGGTGCTCTGCGGTACTCGCAGCTGGTGCCGATCGTGTTCCCCAGGTGGCGACTTCGTGTCTATGCTTCGTCGTTGGCGCTGAACGCTACTGGCTCCCATCACGTGCTAAGAATACTCGTCAAGAAGCTGGAGAACTCTGGCGTCGAGGTGTACAGAGTCCGGGGGTTGACGGCTGCGCGGATCCTGCCAGAGCTGTGGGCGTTTCTGGTGGCCGATGATGTCGACGTGAATCGTTTCATTGTACGTAATTCAGACACACGGCCGAGTGATCGTGAGTCAGCAGCCCTGGACGACTGGCTGCTGACTAACTCAACTCTGAGAGCACTGTACTGCATACGAGACCATCCGCTGCATGCCGTGCAGTCGCTGGTACCAGGACTCGTGGGAGGGGTTCCACATCTGCTTCGGAATATCACTGGAACAACTTTTCACAAACTCATGCGTGGTCATAAGTCAGTGGTGTCATTTCTGCACGACACAGTATGGCCATTGCTGAAGGGTTAGTTGGTCTCTGCTGCTTTTTCTGCTTTTTCTGCTAGTAATTACTGTTGATTTTGAGGAGTATTGGTCTTTTTTGTATTGTTGCTTTTACATGGTAGTTGAACTAGAAATCTGAGCTAATGCTCATGAGGAGTGCGAGAGCCTATGGCAGTTCCTGTTCGCAGGTCATCTTGGTCTATCTCCACCCATGTCATCGCTTTTCACTCTTATGAAGCCAAAAATTGCTAAAATCACTTAAAATCAATATTTTTAGGGTTCAAATCATTCAAGGTCATCGTTGATGACATTCCTTAGAAGCTCGTCGCCAGTGCTTGTTATGTTAAGCAGCATGTCTGTGCCTATCTGCAACCATCTTCACGCTAGACAAGCCAACAGCAGATAAATAATGACTTCTTAGAGGGGTACTCCTCTTTGACACCCATGTATGCAGGCCTCCTTGAATCTAGAGGGTCCGAACTTGGATTGCTAAAATCTACATTCAGTGCTAAAAATTTTATATGCAGGTTGTCTTGGTCTATCTCTAGCCATTTCGGCGCAATTCACTTTTGAAATGAGTGTCGCAGGCCAAAATCGCAAAAAATTTACTAAAACCCCCTATTTTGGCGGTTCAAGGTCATTCAAGGTCATCGATGTTGACATTTCTAAGAAGATTGTTGCCAGTGCTTGTTATGATAAGCCGCATGTCTGTGCCTATCTGCAACCATTTTTACGTTAGACGAGCCAGTAGCGGTAGAATAACACCTTTTTTAGGATCGGTGCTCCTTTTTTGCCCCTCGTTCGTGAAGACCCTTTTCGCCTATTGGCATGAAATTTTGCCACGAAATACTAGAGACACTAAGCTATCATATGGTGAAAACCTGAAGTCTCTATCTCAACTGGTCTTGAAACAGTACTGGGTCGTGACGGATGGATGGACCAACAGACAGACAGAATTACCATAGCTAATATGCGCTATAACTAGCTATCTAGCTCTTGCGCGTAAAAATTAAAATAGATGTGATCAAAATGTGCTAAAATTGATAGTTGTTTTTATCATCTTCATCGATTATTAGCCATTTTTAGGAAAAAGCTAAGTTGTAGTCAGATTCCATCAAGCATTATTGTTCATGTTGGTGAAATACAGTAGCAGTACAGTATGGATTTTAGATCTACATATGTTTTGCATATGTGATTGCTTTTGCGAGCTTCAGAATTTTGTTGGTATTGCCCATCTGTTTGTCTCTGTCATCTGTGCTGCAAGCTCAAAAACAGTAGAACATAGAAAGACAAGAAAATTCTATGAAGGTTTTCCAGCCAGGACAGGAGTAACTAATGTGCCAATTTTCAGTTCAAAAAGTAAAATGACAAGCTTTGTTAAAATCTTTCAGAATAAGATGCATATTTTGCATATGTAGCTTGTGTTTACTTATGGCTGGCAGATCAAGCGCTGGCCGGCTGGCTGGCTAGAATGCTGGCAGCTTGGCCCACTGCAGTCTAAGCACAGTGCAGTGGGTGTGTGTGCATTTGAACGACCACATCTTTGCTTTCTTTATGCTGTGTTAGGACAATGCACATGTCACGACAGCGTGTCGTGTAAACATTGGCCGGGTGCACAAGCTTTCCCAGTTCTGCGACGTGACAACGAGTTTGTCAGTCAACACTTTGACGTGAATGACCAACCGGTTGACAGCGACAACGTTCTGTTTTGGAACGTGTCTTACACCCAGCCAGACTGCGTTTTTGTTAAGAACACAGGCTTTAGTGAGGCAGCGGTGAAGGCAGTCATCAGACACAGAGTGGTACTGTGGTCCCAGGATTATCACATCACTCCGCTCATGGACATCAAGAGTCTGCTCGGTCCCATTGGCGTCAAAGTTGTCGACCAGAGTTTGTCCTACCAGTGTAGCAAAGTAAGGAAATGTACTTCTTGTAGTGCAAATGGTAATGTTCAGCTACTTTTTATACATCAAGATGAAGGCATCTGTTTTGTGAAAAGTTTGCATTGGCAATTTTTTAAAGTCTCCCAGTGCCATAGCTTGCAGCAAATTTGTAGACAAACAAGAAATTTGAGCTAATGCTCACGAGACGCGTGAAAGCCTATAGCAGTTCCAGTTCAGTAGTTTATCTGAAAATTGGGGTGTTCATGCTAAGTTAATATACAAATACCAAATTCTCTGTCTGGATCGCATAACGATAGTTCTGTGGCGCAACCTTGTGAATGATATAGACTTGTGTCGCAGCCCGAAATCGCCAAAAAAATCCATAGAACCCTTTATTTTAGCGTTCAGGGTCATTCAAGGTCATTGAATTCGACGGCAATCGAGAGCCAGTGTCTGACTGATAGTAACCTAGGCTTTGTCTCGCACCGTTACTGAGATACAGCGACTTACTGGCCAAAAATCGCAAATTTTACTTATCTCCCTCTCATTTAGCGCCCTTGTTCAGGGTGACCCTCTTTGAATTTATGGAAAAGCTTTACGGTTCCTGAAACTAGAGTCTTCCAGGCAGTCGACGGTACAGATTTAGTAATCCTAGCTTGCACCGTTTTTGACTGATCCACCTGTGTGACAGACGGACAGACAGAATTGTGACGGCTAAGACGCGCTGAAAGCAGTAGCTGCTTTTGCACGTAAAAAGAGAAATATTGCTAGTAGAGATGGTATTAGTTAAAGTATTTGCTGCAGCATTAGTAGTAGTTTTATTTTCGATTTAGAACATTCTTAGCTTTCATACAGATTGTAACCTGATTATCACTGACATGATGCAGTCTGGGAAGTTTTAATATTTACTAATGTTGCTAGTTTTTTGGAATATGTACTGTTGTAAAGTTTTGATTAGAACTAACCATAAACAGTAATGATGTAGCACTCTAGTTTAACAATGTACTCAATTTGTACTTTAGTCCTTATTTTTAGAGCTTGGACTTGTGTCCTGAAGACTTGGACTCAAATACACTGGTCTCTGATTTAGCATTCTCTGACCTGAAAGTACTGTGATGTACTGATTTTGTAGTGCAGCTAACTGTTTTGTCAGCATAGCATCAACGGACAAATGCTTTCTAATTTCTAGCATTATGTTGTGTAGTTGTTTTTCACCAAATGCTCAGATTGTGAATGTGGAATTTTACTAAAATTACTAAAATTTTGTGTTGCCAAACTCATTAAACTTGGATTCAAATCCACTTGACACAGACTTGCACTAAATGGACTTGACTATGGGATAACGTATTATTTTACAGGTTGCATGCAGTAACTCTGCTAAATACAAGGAATACTGGTATTGATATATTCAGTATTTTAAGCAAAAATGCATTGGGCATGATAAGTATTCACATTCTTATGTAGGTTTGATTGACAATGTTGAGTGACTGATTGTATGGATGCAGGTTGGCACGTGTGCTAAGGACCTGCGTGTCATCAATAGCGAGAACGGCATGCAGCTCGGCAAAGATGTCATTCAAAAATTCTACGAATCATACAAACATGACATTGCGATGCAGTCAGTCACGGCCTTCCTCTGCACTCTCCCTGTCTCTATGTGCGAGGCGTTCGTTCCGTTCAAGAAGAGTTTCATCATTATCGCCAGCATTCGTTACGAGCAAGGACGAGGCAAGCCGGATCGCTGGCAGGCCTTGAACACCTTGCTCGCTGACGTGTCTCGGCTCCAGTACAGCGTTCTAGCTGCTAATAACCTCTACGATGCAAAGTACATTGAGTACTTCACCGGGCTGAGGCCGCTGGTTCTGCCCAACTACTGCGCCTACCTGAGTGACAGTTACCAGCCGACACGCAAGCAGTTCCTCGTCGCTCCGATACACAGCACGGAACTGTATGACGTCTTCTTTGCCGAGTTTGACAATGTCGTGATGAAGCGTGGTCTGAATCTCGTCTTGTTTCCACTGCGGGAGATGTACCCTCAGTACTTGTACAGCGACTTGGCATCACATCGCGGCATTGTCTACATCCCGTATCAGGCGTGTTTGCTTTTGTGTTAAACATGGTGGTTGTGTTTGCTTGCGAGAATATAAATACATAAGTACTAGGAGTAGTATGGTGTATAGGGTTGGTAGTGGTGGTAATTTATGGTAATTGAATGAATTATTCGATTTGAGTTATTGTACAACTGCCGGCCAGTGGACTGCCCAAACATTTGATTATTTAGTTATTAATCGGTTAGTACAATTTGACTTTCATTTGCGAACAAGTCAGAAGTAGCATCCTCATCTTTGATTAATTTAAACAGATTTGGTTAACTGTAGACTTAATGTTTGTCATGTTTATTGACAGGTGTCAATGATAAGTCTAACAGAACAGTATCGCATGAACATTCCACTTTTCTTCCCAACCATCGACCTGCTGACAAAGTGGCATGTCAAGTACCAGGTGAGAGGTGCTGGTTGTAAAACTTGAAATATATCTAATTACACTTATTGCTGGTAGATGAAAGCAAAATTAGCTAATGCTTTTAATACAGGCTCATGTTGCTGTCATTGTTAAAAAATTGTTGTTTGTAGTAGGACAGTATTACATGCAGAAAAGATTCTTGTAATTGTGATATGCTTCATGTGTGATTAATTAATTAATCAAAATAATTAATTATTGATTAATAGTAACAATTTTACACATTATACAGCATCTACACTGTGTCTCAAAAAATGTTCCCTCTTTTTATTTTTGTGATGTCTTTGTCATATTTTGTACAATTTTGCTAATTTTTGGCAGAAACATAGTGCAGTAAATTTCAAACAAACACATATACACAGATTATTTACATCTTGTTTCATATGTTCGTACTGTACTTTGTGAAAACTAGCAGCGCATCAGAATGGCACATCGCGATGACGGCCACTTTTCGTTCGTCTGGTCATTGAAGTGAAATGTCGCAACTTCTTTAGAAGCTTAAACTTTTGACATTCCAACCTTTAACAGAAAATTTATGAATTAACTTTTTGCTCTGCTTAACCTTTGAATTTATATAAATTTTATGTCAAAATGTCAATTTCGGTGGCGCCTGATTAGTGCATGATTTTGTTCAGTCTGCACCATGTCATTAGCAAGGCAATCAACCATGTGGCATAGATGGCTACATTCCTGTGTGCGAACTGATGGATGCCTCAAACACATGCTGTGATAATATGAACATTAACTGATAGTCGTCTGATGTGAAAATTTGAGTTTTATGTGGTGATTTTATATTTGTTGCTATAGGCCTACTATATGCCATAAAAATCGTTGTCAGATTTAACAAGGTACAGTACGAACATATGAAACGAGATGTGGTTGGCTGCGAATTTGTGTTTGTTTTAAGTGTTCCTGCCAAAAATTAGCAAATTTGGATGAAATCTGACAAAAATATTGCAAAGATAAAAAGGGTCAGCTTTTTCAGGAACTTTTTCTCTAGCACTTGTTAATTTTGACCAGCTGCCCTTTGTGGTGATGTTCATCATTGAACTGACAGTCAACTCCTGTTGAGAATTGTCCACCAGAACCACATTGATTATGCTATATTGGAATCAGAAATAGGAATAATAATATCGTTGGGGAAAATATTTGTTTTAAGGTTGTGCGTCAGCGGACGTGGAGCGGGTATTCAATGAAACCAGCTTCGCAGTCGGCCATCGCGGGAGTTTACTCCAAAGTTCCCGACCCAAACAATGATCTGGACGAGGACGCGGTTCGCTACTGGCTGCTGTTCTCAGACTTTTACCAGTGGCCGCACATCATCCACTTTGCGTCGGTAGAGGATCTGGCAGACAAGATGCTCAGCGTGGACTTGCTGGAGATCAGTCGGCGCATGGCTCGCCACAACCGCCAGGTCCGGCAGCAGATCAAGGACACGTGGTCCAGCATTCTGCTCAACATTACACACAATAACTAGACTGCATTTGCTTTGTCTTTAGCCATCACCGTCTTCCTTGCAGATCTGTTGTCTACTTTGCAGATTGCCTCTTCCAGCTTCGTTTTCATCCATGAAGTGATGTATTCTGTCCATGCTGTTTTTAGTCTTTTTCTGTTTTCACTGCCAAGGAAGATCTGCACTGCACACAGTGTAATGGCTGCCCTGGATGGCTCTGTCCAGTCTCTGGTTCTATTTGCCATTTTTTGTAGATTGAAGTTCACCAAATTATGTCGTCATATGCAGCAGAGATTGTCATGTGCAATGTTCTTTTCTGATTTTTGATATTTCAAAGTTGTTCGAAATTTGAGTTTATCCACACCCCCAATTTTGGGAAGGCCTCTCAAATTTTGGAATCTTGTTTGCTGTTACACATATTTGCAATCATGTAGTAAAATTTTGTGGCGTTTGATGACGGAACGTAGTGCCTGTCTTTACTATTGTGTTGGTTAGGTAACTAATTTGTTAACCAACAACAAGAAACCAGCCCTAGGAGACCATGTTTGACTCAATCTGTGCTCACTGGCAGCAGGATATTTGATGCATCAAAGACAGTAGCGATTCTTACTGTTTATGTTAGAACTTTTACCATTACTTTGTAAGTGTGTATGTAATGTGTATGTGTATTTTTAGGGCTGTGGAATTAATGATTAATTGAATTATCATTAAAAAATTAATCAATTAAAATGTATATGTAATGCATATATGTATTTTGGACTGCAGAAATTAACGATTAATTAATTGATTAATCATTTTTAAAAACTAATCAATTAAAATTTTTATAATTGATTACAATTGATTAAAATTTTCTTAAACATTTGGACTAAAAACACCACTAGTTATGTCATTAACCTGCACATTTCCATTTGACTGTAAACTACAGTAGAAAGTAACTATTTCACATAGGACATGCAATCTAGATTGGTACTTGAATAGTGTTAGTTTAACAATCTGCACTTTGTCATTTGTGACTACGCAGTTTGTGTGCTGCGTCATCGTCATCACTTTTGCTTCAGTTTACGAATGATATCGTCAACCATTTGTTGAATTTTGCAGTTTTTGGTCATCTGATTGACTACAAAAGTTAATCGATCAATTTCAGTTAATTTTTGGAGATTAATTTATTAAAAAATTTTAATTGGTTGCAGCTCTAGTATTTATGACAAAAGCTATTTTTTAGTGTTAACCATTTTTCATGGTGATACAACTGCAAATCGTGGAAATGTATTTTTTAACTCCGCAAAGTTTTTGTGGTTTTGTCACTGGTGGTCCTACTCCCATTTTATCTCGTTTTTCATCCACTGATTGCTGGGGAAGGAATGTCAAGTGCCTTTCCGTCGTCTTTTCTGCACCAGTTGTCCAATACTTGTAAGTTATCAATCATGGTGTAAAGTTGTAAATCTTACGTTCTATTCTTGTGCTGTTTTTGCACTTTATTACTAGCTGTGTTGCCTGAAAGCGAGCAGCTGAGCGCTTGGGTGTGTGTTTCTCTGTATGTGTAGTAAAATTTTCTTGTAAACGTTATGTAAATTATGAACCGAATTGATTTTGTAGCATTTTCGGAGAGTTAGACATGGCGCATTGATTAGATTTCGGCAGAGCAGCAATCCGAATCATGATCTCGATTAAGGGTGATAAAGCATTTTTTTAATTTTCTAGCATTGCTGATTTTCTCAAAGATGTACTTCTAGTTTTTACAGTATCTACAAAAGTCACCCAAGAATGATGCATGTTCCATCTATCAGTCGCTTTATACACATGGGTGACGTATAACTTGCAGCCACACAAATCCATTCGCCTGGAAATGAGAAGATCTGTTTTTACATTTCACGTATCTCTGTGTTGTAACTGTTTTGATTATGAATGATATCGGCTCGTTATGCAGGGTGTTAGCTGCTGTGAGGCATTGCAGTTTTTTTATTCGGTCATCAATTGATGTGCTGTTGCTATGTGTAATTAAGTGAATGCAATTATGATCTCGTGAATGTATTTAGTGAATCATGCAAATGTATATTAGAGGTTTTTTTGTTATTAGTTGCACTCGGCAATTGTAACCTGCATATTTGTAATACCTTGGCCATTTGGCTGTCTGCTTCTGTGTGTTTCCAACTGAAAAACAATAGGCATAGAAAACAAAATTAGTGAATGTGTTTAGTAAATCGTGCAGATGTATATTAGATTTTCTTTTTTTTTTTTATCAAAATTGGCAATTGTTGTGTGCATATTTGTAATGTGGACACACTATAGGCCACCCATCTGTTTGTCCCATCCAGGTTTCTCTCTGAAAACAAAAGGCATAGAAAGACAAAAATTGTTATGAATGTTTTCCAGGCTGAAGTTGCTAGTGGGCCAATTTCTAGTTTGTCAGAGTTTCTGGACATCAGGCGCTGAATGCAAACTAGGCCTAACCATTGTTAGACCACCTGTTTTGTTTACTTTTTGTTGGACTATTGGTTATCATGTACATTATTTATGTTGCATATACTTATTCGTACCAGTATATCGGTTTGCTACTGCTGATTGTGATAAATACTTGGGGCAACAGCTAACAACTAGTACTGATATTTATTTAATAAACTATACATTATTGAAAATGTTATTGATACCATATACTTAGGGACCAACCGAATTCACGGGAAAAAATGCATGATTTCACGGTAGAATTTTTTAAATGTGTCAAATTTCACGGAAAATTCACAGAAAGAGTTTCAGAAATTTGCGGGAAATTCATGGGCCCCACAGACGTTATTTCGAGGTGCTGCGCTAAAGCAAACTAAGAAATTTCAGAACAACGAATATTTTCTACACTAAGTCAAGACTCGAGACAGTCAATGTCAACTATTTAGTGCTGAAGTGCGAGACGTAGCAAACAGCAACATCCGTACAAAAGCTGCTGATAAAACTCTTTAATTGTCATAAATCAAACTAAAAGCACTAAAATTCACAAAAAATCACGGATTTCACGGAAATCGGCGTTTTTCACGGAAGAAGGCTAATTTCACGGAAAATGTCACGGCCGTGAAATCGTGAATTAAGTTGGTCCCTACATATACTGTAAAACTTCGAATAGATGCTCCCAGTTTCTATTAGTGCAAGTTACTACTACTACTACTACTACTACTACTACTACTGTGTATTTCCCCAGCCTGTATCTGGGACCCATCTTGTAACCAGGATCTGGCTTCTGTTAGTACAAGTTGCCTTGACCCCCGGCATGTAAACGGGACTTGGCATTTATTTGGGACTTGGCGTCAGTTCGAAGTTTTACGATATTGTCTTATTTACATGTAGTTGTTTTGCTTATTTTTCGTCCACATTTCAGTGTTGATCAGTATCTGCACTGTGTCCCCCCAGAAAAGAACATCCCCAACATTTTTGACTAACTTGAAAACCAATTACCAGATTTTGATAATTTTTAGTACGAATATTCCTGACACAACTTGCCATCAAATGACGGTTCAGTTTCCCATCTCACCCAACGTTTGTTTCTGCACTACCTGGGGAAAACACAACCAGCAAAATATCACTTTTTATCAAATGCGATAAGATTGCTCAATTAACATAATGCATGAAAACACATTTTGTTTACATTTCTGACACTTTGGCTGACATTTCGTTGAGGTGTCCATGTTTTAACTGCCTGCGTGAACATTGTGGTGTGGTGTTTTAGGTTTAGGATTAGCGTTAGGGTTTGGGTTAGGGTTAGGGTTCTAAATTCGAGATTCCTGCATGCAAGGAAAAAAAATTGCTGACTGCATCGTGATAGCAAGCCTGCTTGCTAGGCTTGACGTGTTAGTTGGCTGACTCGCGGATCTGTGATATCGTACTTGCTACGGTTGAGATCGACATTTGCTCGGCTGCCGCCGTCGTACCGTCGCAAAGACACGGTCTTTGCCCGTACCTATGATCACCATTGCTTGTACGTACTCAGTCGTACTGGCGAAGGCTGTTAAAGGCGTTGACCGGTCAAATATCCAGCCCTCGCAGGGCCTGATATTGGGCCGGTCATGACCAGTCGACCGGTCATCACTAGGCGTCTTTGACGGGTGACAAAATTTGACCGGTCATATAGCCTATAGGATATTTGACCAGCTGCCGGTCAAATATCCTGTGCCTAGAAAATGTTCTAGCTGTACAACACGAGTAACACGACGTTTTAACTTCTGTAGCGCGATAGTTTATTTACTTATTTATTGTAAGTGTTAGATTTGTTTACATCCGTACCAGTTAGGTGAAGTCGGTGCGAAGAGTTAACTTTTTGCGATTAAAAATTGTTAGTCTCGCCGATTGCTGATAATGGCTGCAGGAAGAAGTCGAGATACATCAGAGCGTTTGAATTTTCAGCAGAAATGCACAATCAAAGTTGTTGAAAAGTACGAAGGTATGTATAATTCTCTCCAGAACCCTCAATCTCTCTGCTGTGGACGGTTCGCAGGTTAGCTTCAGCCTTCTGGTCGAATATATTTAGAACGGGACGACTTACGGGTTTTACTGAATATTATTGGAATACGAAGGATGCACTGGTTTCTGCCTACATGGCCTATTCTAGTATACACAACACAACTAAATAAAGTTGTGATGCTGTTTCTAGTTTGGCAGAAGTGACTCTTGACGAAACTGACGCTTGCTACCGTGTTGTTATTCTGCTTGCAGATGATAGTGAAGAAACGAAGGAATTTATTGCATCTGTCTTTCAACCATCACAGCTGAGTTCTGAACGGTATGCAGAATTTATTCAACTTGTATGTGGAAGTTTGTAGCTATGTGGTGTATGCACAAGGTGATCGTCACCACAGCTGGTCAGTGCATTTGGTTGCAATGACAGTTGCACTGACTAGTTGCGTTGGCCATTGGTTTGTATATGCACTGCATTAAATGTGCCACATATATATAACACTGTGAAGAACATTTCTTTGCCTGTGGTAACAATAGTGCTGTTGACAGCATACCAGTAGCCAGAAGCAACATGTGTCTTGGATAGCCATCATTATACAATGGTTGACTATTGTATTTATACCATGTGGCCCATAAAAAACGTCTCGAACTTTGTGTAACTATAATGGTGCATGTACTATAAGAAAATAAATTTTATTTTGCACATTTGTAGATCAATATGTACTCTTACTTACTTGTAAATTTTAGAGACATCATTGATAACACCAACTAAATGCTGATTAATGACGTAAAACGAGTTAAAAATCGAATTATGTAAAGACAACGTTCCATCACATTGCACCAAAGCAACTCAAAATTTTATTTGAGACAACACGTCTGATTCAATCAGCTCACAACAATGGACACCACATTTGTTAGATTTGACTTCGTTAGATTATTTAGTATGGGATATGTTGCAAGAACTTGTTTATGAAAAAAAGTGTGAACTATTTGCATTTTCAGAGTTTTTCAGAGACAAGTGGCATTATGCCGCCAATCTCGCCATCAGATGGTCAGAATCAGAAAAATATGTTGCATTGGAAAAAACATATTTTTTTTGCTGAGCAGTTGATTGATGTTTTGGCCTATTGTGACGTTCTGGTGTAGCCTGCATACGAGTGGCAGTGTAAATAATGAGCCGCTTGCATAATTTGTTTTATGACGTGAAACAGTATTTTGTTTATATCTCGGCGAATATGAAAGTGTTTTAAGTGAAATATCCTAGACATATTCAAAGATGTTTGCTCATTACATACGTACTTTTCTGCTGATGACTACTCCACTGCATAATGCATGCAAATGTTCGGGATGTTTTTTTGGGGGGCCACCCGATATGCATTTTGTGTTTAAAGGAACTGTTGAGTGATTACATTACTTTTTAGCACATGTTGTGTGTTTGTTGTGGGTGATGCTATGTAGGCCAAGTGCACTGAATCTGGCCGGTCTCTCTAATCATATTGATGCAGCTCTTGATCTCGTCCTGCTTGATTATGCAGGTGATGTACTGTACCTGCAGACACTGTGCACAATTGCTGCTATCTTTTGTCACATCACTTACTGACTACTGCTGTTTATACCGCTGTTTAACTGGCCAACTTGACATAGTTTAGTTGGTTAAGTCGTGGTCTGAAAGTGAATTTTGGAGGAGTTTTGTTGAGCAGGAGTTATTACAGGTTTTTCTTCTAATTGTTGGCATCAAAGCATGCATAATATAGGGACCATCAGTAGTATAGTTTAATCACTGTATTGCGTTGTCTTTGGATCTGTGTAATATGGATCTTCACAATGAGAGGTTTTATTTTATCGAATAAAAAAATTATGTGATCAATTGCCGATGTGTGAATTGGATGTAATGTAGAGCCTAGCTGTTAGGTTTCAAAGAGATTCAAGATGTTGTATTAAGCACTCAAGTATAGTACTAATTTTTCCTGTTAATGTTGCTTTTAAGCTATTTACATGCTTTAGTTTTGTTTATATTTTTGCTGCATTTTGAATCGTGTACTGTACGGTTATCAGATGTAGATGTGATGTTTTAGAATCTAAGCAACCAGTGGAAGAATTGAAGAGTTATGGTCGGCTTGGTCCACAGAGCATTATGTTTAATTATTCTGGCTGTGCTGGAATTATCATCGTGGAGGCTGACAGACTTGGTGTAGGTTATGTCTACTGTATTCAAGTTATAGGACTCTGTAACTTGATGTGTTCTATCTACCTGTTTTAATATTGAGTAACAATAATTACACATATTGAGCATATTGTAACGGTAATGTGTTATAATAGTCATAGCTTCTTATAATCTAATTTGTTACATGGCTTTATCGCTGGTTTTACAGTTTTTTGTTAGTGTGCAGACTGCAGAAGATGGAAACATAACAGGCTACCCTACGTGTACTTAAAATGGCATTGAAAATGCTTTGTGCATTTACCATTTCTGATTGTAGTTACTGTTGTGAGCTGTTGTTGTGCAATTCTGCAGGTGACTGGTAGTAGCAACTTTAGTACAATTCGTGCCAATGTCTGTGTTTATGCTGGTGAGTGATTATCTTATCTTTAGTTTTTAGTTCAGCCATTTTATTTTACCCAGCTGTTGTCTCTTTTAGACATTATTTGGTACCAGGGTGGTATATTAAGTTATTTGGGTGGTGGCAGTGCTGTACAGGGTGCGGCAAAAAAGTAGCTTTCTAAAGTTTTCGCTCTTTTCTCAGCAACTATTTGGGATTTTAGTTTAAAATTTTACAGCTTCATTAAGTAAAACCTGCTACATCTAACTGCCAAGCAAAATGTGATTCTGTTGAAAAATGACGAAGTTATGGACTTTTTAACATGACCATTGATTGCTTGTCAATTTTTCAGCATTAAAAATGTTTAAGCTAAAAATGCTATTTGAATTTCAAAAACCGGTTACCACGTTACTGCCGATGACGTCACAGTGACGTTTTGATAAACAGTAATTTGTTTTCTTTATAAATTATCGCTTAATTATCGTTTTTTTCAAGCAATCGCTGGCTGAAAACCGGGTTCATCTTCTAGCAGCACGGCATGCCAGCATACACAGTGCGCAGCACACAGAACGGGCTGTGGGCCAACTGTCGAGATTTCATCACAAAGAACCAGTGGCCTCCAAATTTTTCCAAATATAAACCCAATGGACTATCACATGTGGGCTGCAATGTTGGAGGCTTACTGCAGGCTTAAAACAAAGCCGAAAACAGTTGCCATAGTCAAGGAAGCGTTTCAGGTTATCTGTGGCAATGTGCCACAAGGACCGATTGACAAGGCTGTGAAAGACTTATCAAAGTAAGCAACTGAAAGCTTGTGTTAGATCTTGGAGCTGGCGGTGAACACTTCGAACAGTCACAGTGACAATGAAATTTTGGCATCTGATCATCAGTTAACTGTGTTGTTTCAACGATGTTATTGAATTGGTGTTGTAGCTTGAACATTTTCTAATGCTGAAATATTGGTAGGCGGTCACGTTAAAAGTCTATAACTTCGTCGTTTTTCAACACAATTATATTTTACTTGGCATTTTGATGTAGAAGGTTTTACTAAATAAAGCTGTAAAATTTCGAGTTAAAATTTTAAACGGTTGCTGAGAAAACAGCGGAAAAACTTTCGGGAGCTACTTTTTTTGTCGCACCCTGTAGTGGTCAACATCCAATCAGTGTAATTACTCTACACCAGGCCTGGTTAGTACCTGGATGGGTGACTGCAGGCAGGCAGGTTAACTGTCTTGGTACATAACCAACCAACTAGGTCAACTCAGGCTTCCATCTTTTCAAGGGTACATAATCGAATACTGTACTGCTGGTGTTAGGTAACAGGTAACATTCTGCATCATCCCATATGGCAGCTGATGCTCCGTAGCTCTCAGATTGGTTTCCTATGAGCTATTCACACTCTTTAGCTCTAGCTTAGAATTGTGACAAAAAATGTAGTGTGGGAATCCCCGAAATGTGAGAATGCTTGCAAGCTCGAACAATTTTTATGAAAATATATTATATTACACATTACATGTCATTCAGAGAGAAAACACGAGCAGCCTTATCTACGCACGCACTGTCCAACTAACTCAGTCAGTCTGACCGACCTCGCACGTGCTAGGCCTACATACATACAAGTGGTGTATCGCACCCAGCAGTATACAGGGTGGCCCAAAACCTGACATGTAGTTTGTTCGAAGTAGTTTGAAGAATCAGTTTGAATTTGTGTTTGATCAATGCTTTACTGTGGTGTGGTAATGTGAACAGGTAAATGGATGTATGAGATATTACTGGGATCAAAGGGAGTCATGCAGATTGGTTGGTGTACACTCAAATGCCGCTTCTCATTCGAGGTTTATTTGCTGTTTTTGATATATTTTTAATATTCCCAATGATGAAGTCTGTTGCATAGCAAAATTATGCAATGTTTTGGCAACTTTGATTTATTTTGACATCATTTTTTGTACAAAATCTGACAAGTTTTGCCGCTTAGGTTAATACTCAAGACTGAAAATTTGTGTATGTGTGTCCCCAGTGTCTCTTTCAGTTTCTTATATTCTTATGTGTGTTCAGCTGTTTGATGTAATAAATGAATACAGATGGCAGCAGTGACAAAAACTTTGCAAATTGGAACACTAAGTTGTAGACATGACAGCTAGACTTACAGGCTAAAGTTAATTAATTGCAAAAATGTAAAGTTTATTGCCAGGCTACCTTGGCATTGCTGTTTTTTTCCCGCTTAGTTACACTGAATGTATCATTATAAGCTATGCGCAGAGTCTCTGAAAGTGTTGCTGTTTGCACTGTAGGATGGAGTTGGGGACACGTCTGATTCGTATGCTTATGATGGAAGCCGAGTGTGCAGGTGGAATGCCAAAGTGCATAGGAAATACGGTGAAGTAAGTGTTACAACAGAACGTTTTGTGAAGATTTGTTTAGTGAGATTAGCGTTAAACTTTATTTTAAGGTGAGTAACATGCTGCAGTTTGCAATTGTCGGCTGTTGTCTTGGACAAATACGTGATGAAAGCTTTTTGCTGAGCACTAAGTTGCGAAGTGACATATCTCCAATTTCAAGCATGGACAACCACTAAGATGAAATGTATAGTGCTGTTTTTGTCATTACTGATGAAAGAATTTTGCATTGGTTTGGCTGGCGTGACTTCAGTGCCATGTTGTGTTGGTGGTCTGTGGCTGAAAAACGTTATGCATCACTGTTGTTGTTGTAGGTAGTTTGTATTAATTTTTACTCCTCACATGCTACATTCCTAACGTAGCGAAGAGGAGTATATGAGATCAGTGTAATATTGAGGACCGACTGACAACTGACCTCTGTTCCTGGAAGAGCCTTCCTGGAAGAACTTCAAACAGCCATATCTCCATAACGGTGCTAGAAAGATGCATGGTCACTATGGACCACCCATAGGAAGTCGACCCCTGGGAGTCCAATGGTCACATGACCGATGACGTCACGTGACCCCAAAACGTCAAGGTCACGACCCCATTATCTTTGAGGTGCCATATCTTCATAACGGTGCTAGATAGACGCATGCGTTGAGGTATAAGAAGACAAATGGCAACTAGCATCATCGACCATTATTGGAAATTTTTTTTCTCATTTCCTAAAATCTAGCAATATTTTATAAACTTTGGGGAGACAGTTTCCAGTAACGACCTCGACGTCAGTCACTATTAGTATAATATTAAACGCGTCTCAATTAGACGCGAATACATTAAATTAGTCACAGTCTAATAATATTTCTTGTTACTTTACTGTTGGACCTGTGTTGGTGATGTGGCATAGCGGCAATGCCTTTCATTCGATCAATGAAGTTACTCTATGGTGGGTTGGGTTAGTACTTGGATGGGTGACTGCCTGCGGGCAGGTAAACCATCTTGATATGCAACCAGCCGACTAGGTCAACTCAGTTTTTTATCCCTCCGTGGTAATTAAATCAAGTACCGGCCTATCTGGCTTGGGTTAAGGTGGGGCACCTTGACCTGTGTTGGGTGACAGGTAACACTGTGTAATCCCATACTGCAGGTGACGCTCCGTAGCTCTGAGATAGGTTTTCTATGACAAGCTATAGCATTTAGCCGTTTAACCATTAACTGTGCTGATAAATTGGCTTTTTGTGTATACTGTGTACTGTAGAGTTGGCTGGCTGGTGATATTATCTCTGTAGCTATTGACTGCAATGTCGGAACTGTTACATTTCTCAGGTACTGTGACCTAATGCCTCATTTAATGACTTGCTGTTATTTATTTATGCTGTTGTCATGTTTTATTATGTAGTTTTATTGTAGCAGTGGTCTTAGATTTAGTTTTTACTGTAATGTCCATGCTTTCAGAACAACAATAAATTATTATGTGGCTATCCTAATAGACCACATTGTGGGTCTTGCTTGTTTGTGTCTCTGTCCGTACAAGTTTTTCATTCAAAATGACCTAAGAAAACTTAAGTTGATGTGAACGTTTTCCATGGTGTGCCAGTTTTTACATCAGAAGGTCAAGGTCATCGTTTTACAGGATCATTTCAGATCTAGATGGATGGCTGCATAATGTCACCACTGGTCCAACACATTTTCCCACTTGCACGTTATTGCTTTTGTCATTACAGATGAAAATCTGTTGTGATTTTATCATTTTGCTGTATTAAGTACCATATTTTTTCGGTGTATTGTGCAGAAATGGCAAGAGCTTAGGAGAAGCTTTCACAAACGTGCGAGTAGGTCAGGGTTTTGCATACTTTCCTGCCGTGAGCCTTTCTATTCATGAGAATGTTCGAGCTAATTTCGGCAGCACGCCGCTGCACTACTCGCTGCCTGGCTATCATCCACTGCAGTCTCCGCCCAGCGTTGACCTCATCAGATCTCATCTGCTTCTTGGCTATTTTGAACGACTTGTACCAATAATGGCCAGTTGTTGCGTGCCAAAGGTAAACCTTATTTTTTGTTGTCATTGTTGTCGTTAAAGGTAAAGGTAAAGGTCATCAATTTGTATAGCGCATAGTCGCGAGCATGCGCACGCCTCTAATGCGCTTTCATCACTAACCAGAGCCGCATGGCACACGGCCACCGTGTGCAGCCTGCAGACACAGGCTGGCGCAGCAGCCGGCTAGGCAACCCCAGTCAGCTGTACCAAGGTCCCCATCTTCCGTAACCCATATAAATGAGTTACTACTCATTTTACGGTCCCACAGAGGGTAGAAGGCTGAGTCGACTTAGCTGGCAGGCTTTGCACCGAGATGGTTTACCTGCTCGCAGGCAGGTCACCCATCGCAGTAGTAACCGGGCCCGGCATAGAATAACTTTGTTTCAGCTGAAATGCGTTACCAACCATGCCGCCAACCAGTCGTTGTTGTCATTGTCATGATAAGACTATCAGACAATGTCCATATGTTGGGCAGATGCACCAAAGCTGTGAAGAATTCCACCAGATTTTCATAGTCCTGGAACCCGGCTGTGACGTTAATGGAGTCTGCTTAGTAATGCCGGTATTTTGCTTCCCGTTCAGGCGGGGACATAAGTAGATGTTTATATTATGCACTGATTCATATTTTGATCATTTTGATGTGTATTTTTTATTTTTGTTTGGCATTTTTTAACACTCAAAAGCTTCTCGCTGTGGTTGATGGGAACTGTGTATGATAGATAAATCAATCCAGGTATATGGACAAATATTGTTCTAAGTACAGGATTGTACTTCAGTTTGCTGAGTTGTGAGATTTCTGTCTTCAGCCTCTGTGTTGAGTTGTAGCTGTAAATGACCACTGTTGTCTGTTGCTGTTAGGTGCCTGAGTCACACGTTGTTAAAACAAAACATGAACTGCAGTCGATGTTAAGTTTGCCTCTACGCCACAAGACAACGATGTACACATTAGCTGCTCACATTATGAGTCGGTTGGTGCCGTCATTGGTTAGTAGACATTTGTATCTTGTTATATATTAATGAGTGGTATAAATTTATTTTGTATATTTGTTTGTTTATTTTTACTCCTCGCACACTACGTTCCTAACATAGCGAAGAGGAATACATGAGATCAGTGTAATATTGAGACCGACCGACGACTGACCTCTGCTCCTGGAAGAGCCTTCCTGGAAGAACTTCAGACGACCATATCTCCATAACGGTGCTAGATAGACGCATGGTCACTATGGACCACGCATAGTAAAAATTAGTATTTCTTCAGCTACAACTGGTAAAAATTTCATGTAAATTGCTTATAATTTGAGTAAATTATGATAAAAAACAAAAAGGGGTCCTTTTTATGAAACATCGTGTATATTGTCTTCTGGTGTCTTTAGTTTTATTGGCATGGTGGTACTCAGAACAGTTTGTATTTCATGTATGTCCACTATAAGTTGTTATGATTCAGATGGAGGTTAAAGCCAGCTCACTGCATGTGGCAGGGTATGTTGCCTCAGCCATTGTAAATACAGCTGTGACTTTTGGTGGATTTTGTTATTGATTATATGTTATTTGTTCATGTGCGTGTTAATGGTAAGTTGTATTTGCATGTGCACACATACAGATGAATGCTTATGTCATCGAAGAATGCCTGTTTACTCTACTGCTGAAATTCGACAGTGATATCAGATGTTTTCATCAACTGCTTGATCTGCTGCTAGCTCTATTGCAGGTTGATGTCGCTGCATTTCTATGTGTTTTTTTTCATTATTTATTTTCACTATTTCTGTTTTTGTGTTGTTTGCAGTGAAATGTTTCAAAGATACCAAGTTAGAAAATAGAAACTGCATCAGTTAGTATTTTTGTAGGTTAGTTTTTTGCTGCATTGCCTGCATATATATCGACATATTTATTGTTATTGTTTTGCTAGTAAAGATTGAAATGGGTTAAAGGGTGCATCGCATATAGCTCTTATAAATAACCCATCTCGGAGCTACCAAGTAACACCTGCCACAGTGTTACCTGCCACCCAACACAGGTGCACTCAACATGCTTCACATTAACTCCAGCTAGACAGGCTGGTGCTTCATTTACCTACTAGGTCGACTCAGCCTTCTACCCTCCATGTGACGGTAAAATGAGTAGTAACTCATTTAAGGGTTACGGAAGGTGGTGACCTTAGTACAGCTGACTGGGGCTGCCTAGCCGGCCGCTGCGTTAGCCTGTGTCCGTAGGCTGCACGTGGTGGCCGTGCGGCTGGCGGCTCGGGTTAGTGACGGAAAGCGCATTAGAGGTGCTGTACGCGAGATGCGCTATACAAATTGACACCTTTTTTACCCCAGAGTGACGGAAGTCTGAGTTGAGCTGATTGATTGGTTATATACTGAGAATGTGTCCAAAGACAGTGACCCATTCGAATAGTAACTGGTCCAGATGTAGAACAACTATGTTGGTCGTAATCGACGTGTTGACCACTATACAAATAGTGACTGGAGTTGAGGTCATCATTGAAAATTTTTTGCCAGACATTCATAAAACGTTGTTTCTAGGTTGAAGGTCGAGGGCAACATTTTACGAACTGAGGGCAAAAATTTTTCAATAATGATTGATGCTGCCACTCCCTATTTGTTTTGTTATATCTGAAAATGAAATAGAACATATAAACAAAAATCATATAAACACAAATCATTTGACGACTTAACTGTTACGGTACCCTTCAACATTTCACTTCGATGTTGAATGGTAAACTGTTGGTCGTTAACAGTTCGTATTTGTCAATGTCACGTGACGCGATTTGGACCAATTGCATGAGGTATTTTGCACTGAGGTATTACAATACTCCATGCCACTGTTACCATTGTAATAGTGCTAATGGCACTGTTGACAGGAGAATGAGCTGAAGGTCTGCATGGAGCACGTGGCAGTTTGTCTGCTGACGAGATATCGCTTTTCAGTCGCTGACTCAGAATTCACTCTGCAGGTTCTGCACTTGGCAGTCACGTATCATGTTATTGTCATATAGTGAATATTGATAGTGATAGCAAACACGAAGACATTTGATTGCTGCAAAGATGCAGATTTAGATGGCATGGTACAGCTTTGGGCTTGCACTCATCTCTTAGCTAGTACACCATGGTGTAGAAATTATAGGCAAGTCAAGTTTCTTGCAGTTTTTTCTGCGCAAAAGCAGCTACTGCTTTCAGCGCGTCTTAGCCATCGCAATTCTGTCTGTCCGTTTGTCGCACGGGTGGATCAGTCAAAAAAGGTGCAAGCTAGGATCACCAAATCTTCACCGTTGGCTGCCTGGAAGACTCTAGTTTCAGGAACTGTAAAGCTTTTCCATAGATTTGAAGGGGGTCACCCTGAACGAGGGCGCTAAATGCGAAGGGGGTGGGAAAAATTTGCGATTTTTGGCCAATAACTTGCTGTATCTCAGTAACGGTGTGAGATAGGGCCTAGGTTACTATTAGTCACTAATAGGAAATCGTACACTGGCTCTCGATTTGTGCCAAATTCAATGTCCTTGAACACCAAAATAGGGGGTTTTATGGATGTTTTTGGCGATTTTGGGCTGCGACACAAGTCTATATCATTCACAAGGTGGCGCCACGCTACTATCATTATGCGATCCAGATAGAGGATTTGGTATTTGTATATTAACTTAGCGTGACCCCCCCAATTTTCAGCTAAACTACTGAACCAGAACTGCTGCATGCTTTTGCGCGTCTTGTGAGCATTAGCTCAAAATTTTTGTTGTTCCTGTTACGAATTTCATTGTACTGAGAAATGGCTGTATATCTACTGTTACTGAGTGCTAAGCAAAATAGTATCACCGCTGCCCAATTGGCCTCCTTAATTTAACCATTTTTACGCGCAAAAGCAGCTACTGCTTTCAGCGCATCTTAGCCATTGCAATTCTGTCTGTCTGTCCATCACATGGGTGGATCAGTCAAAAATGGTGCAAGCTAGGATCACCAAATCATCACTGTCGGCTGCCTGGAAGACTCTAGTTTCAGGAACCATAAAGCTTTTCCATTAGTTTGAAGGGGGTCACCGTGAACGAGGGCACTAAATGAGAGGGGGGTGGGCAAAATTTGGCCAATAAGTCACTGTATCTCAGTAACAGTGCGAGATAGGGCCTAGGTTACTATTCATCACTAATAGAAAGTCGTACACTGGCTCTCGATTGGCGAATGGCGCAGACATGCTGCGTATCACAACAAGCACTGGCGACGACTTTCTTAGAAATGTCGACATCGATGACCTTGAATGACCTTTAACCTTCAAAATAGCAGGTTTTAGTGGATTTTATTCACAATTTTGTGCTGCGACATGCATTTCAGGAGTGAATTGCGCCAAGATGGCTGGAGATAGATGAATACAACCTGCGTATCAAATTTTCAGCATGGAATGTAGATTTTAGCAATTTAAAGTCTGGACCCTCTAGATTGAAGCAGTCCTGCACACGTCGGTGTCAAAGAGGGGTACCCCTGTAAAAAGTGGTTATTTATCCTCTGTTGGCTTGTCTGTCGTGTAAATGGTTGCAGATAGGCACAGCCATGCTGCCTATCATAACAAGCACTGATGACGAGCTTCTTACGAATGTCAACATCGATGACCTTGAATGACCTTGAACTCTAAAAATATTGATTATAAGTGATTGTGATTTTTTGGCGATTTTTGGCTGCAAAAGAGTAAATTGCTACAAAATGGATGGAGATAGAGTAAGATTACCTGCGAACATGAACTGCTATAGGCTTTCTCGCGTCTTGTGAGCATTAGCTCAAATTTCTTGTACTCATAGTACCAACATTGGAGTTGAATCCACTTGGTTTGTGTTTGAGTTAGGTCATACTGAATGTAAATAAAATTGTATTCTCAAACTGTGGGTGAGTAGTTAGCATATGCATTATTACTGGTAGCCTTCAGCATTTTATTTTTTCTAGTGAAATAAGATTTTTTTAGTAATGTTGTTGTGTGTGGTTTTTGTCTCAGAAAAAGTACCTTTATTTGTTACAAGGCATGCTGAGGCATGAGAGAATGCGGAGATATTTGCTGAAGCACATTCTATATCCTTTGTTTGTAGTTAATATTTGGCATTTTGTGTGATATGTGTATGAAATATTTTTAGTAGTGTAAAGTATAGGTAACTTTGCATGTCATCGTGTAACTTGTTTTAATACCTGTTATTATAGTGATCTAGTAACATAATTGTACAGTGTACAATGTACAGTGTATGTTGTCAGTATTTTCTTAACTAGTATTATACATTTGACAAGATTAGGTTTCCGATGTTTATGCATATAAAGGCACCGGATGAAACTGTTTTGGCACAGCTGATACCTGAAGTCTGGTGGGATACTAAGGTATAGGAGCTGTACTACACGATGTCTTTGTAATACTTGGTCAAAACTGTGGTAGCAAAAACAGTTAAGTTATTGACAAGGCTGCGTAGTTTATCGGCATAATGCCGTATGCCAACTTGACAAGGTGGACATTGGACAGTGTGCATCGTAACATGTTAACAGACTTGGGTTTAGATCTTGCTGTTGTTGTTGTTTTCTTCTGGTGCTTGATCAAGGATCATACGCAATCGGCCTCGGTGAGGCCAGCATCCCTCAGGTAACTGAGTGCTACTTCGGGTTCGTTGAACAGGAAAGTGATGGGATCATCCTCATCGAAATGGTGGCTGAGTGCATCTTCCAATACCGGACATTCAGTCATTAGGTGTACCAGCATTTTCTCTGCCTGACCACATCACTGACATGTGGTCGGTTCAGGCTGGTCTTGGTTTCTCGTTATTCTGTTGCGGTACCATGCCAATTCTGGTGTGTCCTTCTGTACAGAGGCATGAAAGCGGAGTTTTTTGTAAAAGTGTAAAGTCCTTTTCTTGATCTCTGTTCACATATGTGGCATGGTGCACTGCTGGCTTGGCCATTCTACTCCATTTGCGGGCACAGTGACGTCAGATGACTGTTTTAGCAGTGCTAAAGTCCACTGGTGCTGCCGACTGTGGTAACATTAATTATCTGTCACAACATATTTATTTATGTAGCACCCATGTCACAAATCAGCACAGCAGCAACTGTTTTAACTGATATTGTGATCTTGTCTATCTAAATAGTTCTGTTTACCCCGAAGTATTTTTAGCTTCTATCTCCATGAATATGTACTTTTGTTAATTTGTTTATACATTATTAATATTAATATGTTAAGTTTGGCTTTTTTATTATTCTCACATGTATGGTTGTGTGGATTAGGGCGGAGCATTGGCTGATGAGGAATCTGATTCGGACGCTGTGTACGGCGAAGCTGACATCGAGAGAAAGAACAACTTTTTGGCATCGTGTCGAGAACTGCGTGAAAAAGTGGCAGTTGTTGAATCAATACAGATTGACATTTTGATAACATTGTTGACTTCTGCCGATGCTACTGGCGAGGTATCATTTGCCTTTCGTTGCATAGCAATCCTATAGTTTTAGCCATGGATTTTATAGGGTCTGCATACATGATGCATTGACGGTGTCATAGTTTGCAAGCATAGCATAATAACACAGAGTTGTTGACCATGGTTCTTGTATGCAGGTGTAGATTTTCACTGCTGTAGCTATTTAAAAAGACAAGTAGTGCTGTGCTTCTTGGAGGCTTTGATGAGGTTCTTTTCTCTCTTCTAAGACCAAATTATACTGCTAGATGCCAGGGGCACATGGATGTGAACACTGAACAGCTTGCTTGGAGTTGTTCCTAGTGTCGTACGTCATTGGGATATTCAATACGGAGATTGAGAATTTTTATCTGCCTAATCGAGATGCATGGTATAAGGTTCAGTTGGAACTGAAAATCAGGTGCACTTACTAATTATGTTGTGTTGCATGTAAATTTTAATTATATTTTTTGTGCTTCAGGACACTATGTCATCGCGATCAATTTTTGTGCAGAAATTCCGATCATTTTTGCACGATCATCACTCGCCATCTCACATCAGGGTAATTCTTGGATGCATTGTCACAATGTGTTCGTACTTTAAAATTTACAATGTACTAGCTGAAATGTACGTGATCAGTATTATATGTTTTGTTTTTATTTGTGTTGTATTTTTTATTCACTTTATTGTTATTTACATTAAATAACTACATTTAGCTAGATGATTTCTGCTGGATATTACTGCAATATGTTTAACTGTACTGCAGAACTTGCAGATGTGAACATTAAGGCTGAAATGCAACACTTAGACAAACCAGTGGTATCATTGTATACGTGAGTGCGTAAAAATAAAACACGTATGCTTTGCGTAGATTGAGCAACAGTTTTGTAAACAATAAGCCTCGATGTTGCCATGAAGGGTTGCAGTGTTCACTGCAACTGTAGAAGCTATTGGTTTCCGAAACTGTCCAATTGCTCAGTGTCCATTTTGCACTTTTCATGTGTCCCCCAGTATGAGACCACATTGTTATACCGGTATGTGGTTTGATGTAATTGTTGATGTGCTACGTGTGCAGCTGCAGCAGGTGAACCAGTGTCCGCTGTTTGTCCAACTGTGTCTGTTCAATCGTCTCATACGAGCTATGCAATATCACCTGCAGATAGCTCAGAACAAGCTCCACAGCAGCGGTAGTGACATCTTTACTGCTTGTGATGCATCTTGTAGTTTGTTGCATCAGTATAGATGAGTCTTTTTAGTTCAAGCCTGAGTCACGAAAGTTCAACTTTCAGTTCTGAAACATAACCCTAGTCCACTATCAGAATCGAGTACTACATCACTGGCTTGTAGTCTTTCCGAGGCAGGTGGATGCCAATAAGCATAGCACCCACGGGCCGAGGGTGCTATCTGTGATTTAGGCAGAAGTTTGTGGCGTTTCGACTGCAGTAATTTCTTGCCTGCACAGAGGCTCTGCACTGTAATATTGAGATGATTTTATGAAAAGTTTTATTATCAAGGCCATTTTAATTACAAGTAGTTTATTGGTATTGTATGTACAGGGTGGGCCAAAAAACCAGACCTGTTTGAGCGTTGATAACTCAGCTTTGGTTACCCTTAGAAAGACGTGTAATATGTCAAAAGTTTTAGAATGTTATAAACAAAAAGGGCCAAACTTGCATAGCAAATCATTTAAATATTCTTTGCCTAATTTGCCTAAATCTTCATTACTCCCTGAAATTAGGCATTTGCCTGCACTCCCATGTGCCCGAGTTCATTAAACTCAAAAACTCACTGCCAAAAAGTCCAGATTTGAATTCTGTGTCAAATGCGTTACTGCCAATTTAGCATGATTTTAGGGGTGGGACAGATTTGTGCAAATCAGGCAAAAAATATTTAAATGCTGAGACATGCAAGTTATACACTTCTTCTGTACACAATTTCGAAACTTTTGGCATATTACACGCCTTTCCATCAATAAACATCGCTAAATTATAAAAGCTCAAATGTCCATGTTAGATCCATGTGTTACAGTCAAATTTGGCAGAATTTTGTGGGTGACGAATATGTATGGAAATTAGGCAAAGAATATTTAAATGCTTTAATATGCAAATTTGTCATTTATTTTTGCAGCATTCTGAAACTTCTGACGTATCATACGTCTTTCTACCACTAACCATCGCTGAGTTATCAATGCTCAAACAGGTCCGGTTTTTTGGCCCACCCTGTATTGTTCTGCTTATGTTACATGTTACTGTATTATATGTGTATTAAGGTGTGTTTGTGTGTATCACTTTTCCGATTCCATGCAGTCCTTGTGCAGTTGTCATTCTAAAGCTTTACTTACTTGAGTGGGAGTGGCTGACTGTCTGGGTGACTGTCTTCCGGTAGTAAAATGTCTGCAGTTGTGTGCTACTGGTGATGGAATTTTGTTGATTGCTGCTTGCTATCGTTATGATTTATTCACTGTCAGTACGTCCTAATACACGTTTTGTGTGCTGTGATCGCATGCTGTTGGTAGAAGTGAGAGTGGACTGCGAGCAGTTCTGTGACCAGTCAGTAACATATTGGGACGTGCCAAGACTCGGCGGAGTTGCTTCATATCTCTACAAGACTCATGAAAGTCAGTGGTTCTCTGTATGCATCTAGCTGCCCTAATGCATTTGTGCATAATCTGCTCTGTTATTGAAAGCTTTTAATTTCAAATGATTTAGTGTTTAAATGATCAAATCAGTAGTTTGCATATATAGGCGACTTATGTTAGCATATAATCTGCTGTGTTATTCAAAACACCTCGGCAAATTATTTTAGATAGTTTACCTGCAGGCATGTGAATATTTTGGTTTGCAGCCAATCACCCAGGTCAGCTCAGGCTTCTATCTCTCTGTGGTAGGTGAATAGAGTACCTGTCAATCATTATTTGTATAGCATTGTCTACACCCTTGTGAGTGAGAGCGATTAACAATTAAAACACTAGGTTGAAATAGGTCTGGCTAGGGTTAAGGCAGGATATGTTCACCTGTGTCAGGTGGCAGGTAGCACCGTGTGATCTTACATGGCAGGTGATGCTCCATAGCTTTGAGGTGCATTTCCTGTGAAGAGCTGTGTGTAGTGTGCACTCTTCAGTCATTTAGCTCATGTTTAGTTTTTTCTCCAATGATTTGCTACTACAAATGATACGTGCAGAGCTGCTGAATGAGAAGCAGCTAAAGGTTGCAGTAGAAAATGATGAAATGGCTCAGCTTGTCGATGGGCTGATTCTGCTCTACAACATGTCAGCACATAAACAGCTCGGAAAGGTTGGAATGTTTTTAAAAGCTGTTTGACGTCGTAGTCGAAAAACTCTCGTGTACATGTGTCTGACAGTGTTGAAACACTAGCATGTGAACAAGTGATCATGTTTAGCAGTATTTGATGTGTATGTGGCTTATTTTGCTCTGTGCATGTCTGCCGTACCTGTATGCTGTTTAGAAGTTGTTCATGTTTCAGTTCTTTGCAGTTGGTTGTTGTTGAGTTTTGTTGCTGATGTATTCGTGGTGTTATTGTTCATATGTAGATGTATTCCTTGAAAGAAGCTTCAGCAGAGTATGTCACAGCTCTTGAGGAGACAGAGAGAAAGTTGTCGTCTTGTCCTGTGGAAGTTGGTGTGCTGGGCTATGTCATGACATAATGTGCTTGTTTCTATGTTGTCAAATTAGGCAAAGAATATTTAAATGCTTCAATATGCAAATTTGTCATTTATTTTTACAACCTAGTCTACTCAACGTTGAGTCAGGTTAGTACTGAGATGGAGGTGGGTGACCATTTATTGGTATTCCACCAACCACCCAGGCCAACTCAACCTGGCCATCCCTCAGTCCATCAGTTAAAGGTTAAAAGGTTAAAGGTGGTGATATAGCCCTTAATGGGACGCCCATCTCAGAGCTACAGAGCGTCACCTGCCGTATGGGATCACACAGTGTTACCTGCCACCCGACACAGGTGAATGTGCCCCGTCTTAACCCCAGCCAGATAGGCTGGTACTCGATTTACCTACCCCGGAGAGATAGAAGGCTGAGTTGACTTAGGCGGCCCCTGGTTACATACCGAGATGGTTTACCTGCCCACAGGCAGTCACTCGTCACAGTACTAACTGGGCCCGGCGTACAGTAACTTCGGTGATCGGATCAAACGCGTTACCACTACACCACGCCACCAACCCAGTAGGCAGCATGAGTAATTGCAGTGGTTATGGCCACAACCACTGCTAGGGAAGAAACAGCAAGTTGCGCTTAAAGTGAGCGCTGGTTAAAGTTGTATGTTAGCTTATTTGCGTTATGGAAATTAAAGCTTAAGGTCCTGAAAATAGAATTACGAGATAAATTTAAAAATATTTGGCATTTCATACATTTCATTACGCGCTGTGTACAGCAAGTAACTGCTGTTTGTCTAAGTTATATTTGAATGTTGGTGGGCTACTGGAAAGTCCCGGAAAAGTCTTGGAGTTTTTTGTCAGCAAAGGTCTGGGAACCCTGATGGTTGTGTGATGGATTTGTGCTGCACTGAATGTACAGCTGCGGGCAGTACGTACAGAGCTGGAGGCCTCGCGGGACATTTTCACCAAAAAGACCATGGAACAGTCACGCCATCTAGCATGGGTCAGTGCGGCCATCATCAGCACGGTTAGTTGCTATCTAATTCTCACTGCTTTAGTTATTAAGTTCATTAATCTCCATAAACTCTCTCTGCTGTTTTCACTTCGCCAGTAGTTTAAATTTTCATTTTTGTTGCTTGAGAAAATCATAACTGGACATGTGGACATTGTCGTCTACATTTGCTTATTTCACTGTTCAACTTACTGTAGGTCTGCTGTTAAGGCTGACTGATTGATTCATTTGTTGCTTCATTGGTTGGTTCGTTGATCGAGTTATTAATTGATCACTTTATTAGCTAACACAGCAGCAAAAGCAGGTGATGTTATGTTTTTCAAAGTGTTTACATTACAGTTCTTCTCATGTCGTGATATTTTTTACCATATCTGGATTTGTTTTAGGCCATTTTTGTCTTACTTAATCATGATTTTAGGGCTTGATGAAGAGGTGTCTCGTGTTTGCAGATGTCATGTCTTTGTTTATAGTGGCGTGACCTGGTGAAGTGCCTACTAGCTTGTCTGTTGTGTTTATAACTTAATTCATTCGAAAGCTGATTTTCATTGAGTGGGATTTTTACTGAAACCATACAGCTGTATTGAATGTCATACCTTTCATTTATTTATACGTCAGGCTTGAAGCTTATGAGTAAAAGCACAAAAGTACAACGTAAAATAATAAACAGACAGATTAGCAGAGAACACAGTGTGACGCCCCACTCGACGGAACGATAGAACGTTACCTTTATTAGCGGACAATGGGCAGTAGCCCTATTGGCCTAGGTGTAGGCTAGCTGGCAGTCGGACTCGAGCGTGCGTGGCATGCAGAACTATTCTTTCATTATGTTTCATTTTCTTTGTTTTATTAAACTTGTACATAGTTATAGAAAATGTTATGTCGTCGTGACACACAGTACTGTCTGTGCTGTCAGTCGTTCATTGGCAATGCATATGTGTGCCTGTCTGTCAGGAAAAGCGGGAAGATGTTGACTGGTTGTTCCGTTGCATGCTGACATCACTCAGTGAAGCTGTACACAATGCCGGGCCGTTGTTTACGTTCGTTCCCGAGTTCTACGTTGAAGCTTGCATCAGTGCCTACAGTGCTCTGAAGTCGTATTTCACTCCCAGCCTCTTGTCGCCTCAGTCGCCTGGTGCGTTCTCTGTGTTTTTTAAAGGTTGAACGTTGTGTATAGTTCTTTTATGGGAAATGTATCACAGGGCTACAGACCATTACTTGCCATATGTGATCCCTAGGGACCAACTTAATTCACGATTTCACGGCCGTGACATTTTCCGTGAAATTGACCTCCTTCTGTGAAAAACGCTGATTTCTGTGAAATCCATGATTTTTCGTGAATTTTAGTGCTTTTAGTTTAATTTATGACATTTCCAGAGTTTTATCAGCAGCTTTTGTACGGATGTTGCTGTTTGCCACATGTCGCACTTTAGCACTAAGTAGTTAACATTGACTGTCTTGAGTCTTGACTTAGTGTAGTAAATATTCGTTGTTCTGAAATTTCTTCGTTTGCATTAGCA
>Ga0056128_1000444_pt1 | contig 36827 bp, 18 predicted proteins | sample WorMetLIZISLAND2_FD_71113 | JGI IMG/M metagenome (GOLD analysis project Ga0056128, IMG submission 71113) | Marine gutless worms symbiont microbial communities from Max Planck institute for Marine Microbiology, Germany - Olavius geniculatus... ...
CCTTACACGGACGCCACACAGTGCCGCAAGCCGACCAAGCACGTCAAGCGACCGATGAACGCCTTCATGGTCTGGTCGCAGATCGAGCGGCGCAAAATAGCCGAGCTGCAGCCGGACGTCCACAACGCCGACATCAGCAAGTACCTCGGCCGTCAGTGGCGACAACTCTCTGACGCCGAACGACAACCCTTCGTCGACGAGGCCGAGCGCCTGCGACTGCTCCACCTGCAAGAGTACCCTGACTATAAGTACAAGCCGCGCAAGAAGCCGAAGTCCGCAGCCGTCACGCTTGGGAACTACGTCAGCGACCAGCGCGACGACGGCGAGTGGACACAGACAAAGAGGTCGAAGAAAGCGTTGCGGTCATCCCGAGGTAGAAGTCGTAGACCGAAGTCGTCGACCAGTAGTCATTGCCGCCGCCAGTCGTCTAAACGCAAGCCGGTGCAGTCAGCCATCGAGCCGCTGTGTCCTGTCAAGCGACGCTGTGCACTGACGACCAAGAAGTCGCTGCTGGTCGGACGTCGGTCTCCCGCCACGCCGGAAAGCGGCGTCTACGTGGACGGCGTCGTCCTCGACGTGGACGCTGAAGCCGCCGGCTCGTCTCTGACGGATCTCGATGACCTGGCTGAGGACGACCTCATCCCGGCTGACTGGCAGATCTCGCTGCATGATGTGTGTGGAGGCGGCATTGATCTGACGGCCATCATGAACTACGACGAAGACACCTGGTCGACGACGTCACCCGTCTCTGCGTCAGCCGTCCACGCGCCGTCGTCAACATACTTCGATCCCCGTCGATGTCTGTACGCTGGCGTCGACACCGACACTGACCGCAGCCTTCCTTGCACGCCGTCTGCTGTCGTATCCTTGCAGCCGCTGACCCCGGACTTCGGCTCAGAATACTGCACGCCGGAGGTATCGGAACTGCTCGGCACTGACTGGATGGAATCGGCACTGATTTTGTAACGTCGTCTACAGACCATGGTGTACACGTTGTAGGCGTTTACTCGACCACGATAAACACCCGTCTTCGACAAGGTGACTTCTAGATAAAGACGTCGATATTTGTCTGATCTTAGAACGATCGATTGTGCTTTAGACGTCGTGACAGTTTAACCGTATAATTATGTAGTTCGTTATTCTGTGATATTGAGTTATTTTGTTGAACGCATTTGCTGTATACTACTGCAAAGTACGTGTGGGTTGTATTCTGTGTAAAAGTGTTTATACGTTATTTAGTTCCTGGCTTCACTTTATCTACGTGAAGGCAGTCGAAAGGTTGCGGTTTGTGCAAAGCGTGAATTGACATTACGTAGAAGCTGTTGTGTTAAGTTTAACTTAATTTCCATAGTAGTTTAACGTCAGCCGGTTGTGCACATTTCATCCTTGAACTGTGGTATTCTAAAGACTTGTGAAGCAGTTTGGTATTTGCTCTCTCGTGTTACTCGGTGCAGTAATATTATGGGTATGTGCAAGTTGCTACTACGACCTAGCAGGCCCATTGCTGGCGTATCGAGACCACCGGGTCGAACTAGGTCCTCGTGGAATCGTCCCTGACCCGTTGATGCTGATGTCCGGCCTCGTGGTAGAATGTCTCTAATTGCGAGGGCGCCTGTTAAGCAAATACAGATAAATGCAGCTGGCCACCCGTGTTGAACTAGGCCACCCACACTGTCCGACGACACTATGAGTGAGTGAGTATAGAAGTATAGCAGGGTCGCGTGACCATGCACATAATGACCTACCTGCAAGCCAGTCCCGGGCGCCTTTTAGCACTTTACCTGTCTTGCGGTCAGAATTTATACAAAACTGCTTATTTACCCGCGAATATATATTTTTGCGCCGACAAATTGTGCATTCAGTCGATGTATAGGGCCTAGTACATGTCGTGATATAATCGTCATTACTAGACTACAATGCATGCGATGTTTCTGAGTGCATAATCGATAATTATTAGTAAAAATGATTAGTTAATTTTACAGGATTCACTGCCGACAAACTAAATAGAATCAGGTATACTGTATATTGGATGCTATTTTGAACGTGTATGATCTTGTAAACTACGTGGTAATGTTACTTCATTGTCGTTCAAGCTTACAGCATGATTTGCGTTACTTTCCGACTCATTTACTGAACCGATCTGATCAGGAACTTGACTGTTAGTTTTGTTGTGATTATTATTACGACTTGCATTTGTACATCTCGGTATACGTCGCTTGATTTTCTTGTTGTTAATTAGCGTTGTTCGTGTGCATATAATTATACACTGCGTCCCGTAATGCCGTGGCTACACGCACCGATTTCCAAGTCCGAGGTGTCGTACACGTCGCCGAGCCTTCCGACGTTACTCGTCCGGGAAAATCGGACGGAATGTGCATGCTCATTCTTTCCAATTTTCCCGGACGAGGTTTTTTTCCCTGCCAGCCAAAAGACTCCCATAGGAACCTCGGACGAGAAAATCAGACGCGTTTTGTCCGACGTGTCCGATTTTATCGTCCAGGAAACACGGACGACACCTCGGACGGGAAAATTGGTGCGTGTAGCCACGGCTTAAAACTTGCTACTTTTTAACGGTATAATACATTAATTTTATTTAATGTGATCCAGTATTAATTATTCTCCCACTTTTGCATTAACCGATGAACTGTCGAAGAGTGTGGAATAAATGCCGCCACCGCAGTTGAAGTTTGTTGCCACACTATCTTGCGAAATTTAAATCTTTTGATTGTATGGCTTTACAAAGAAGTCGTTCAATTATTCTAAAAGTGGCATGTTTCTGTGGCACAGTGACTCAGTGTATAGTAGTTGTTTTTGTTACTCATATTGTTAGTGTCAGCATTCATTAATAGACAAAATTCGTCAATGCCTTTGGCCGTTACAGTAACCGTTTTAGTGAGTGCAGTGTTGACCATTATAGACCTCTCCCACTCACATGTCATTTAGCTCATCTGCCCTATCGGCAGAGTTTCACAGAAAATGGACTGATCGGTGTATTGCTAAGTTCATATTTTCCACTTCCAGCTTAATGTGTGTTTTCAATTCTTTTTTATGCGATCCTTGCAACTTGTGCTTGAAAATGAAACAATGCCTAAAATCTAGCAAGCAGATTCTCTGAGATAAAAGATTGCGGCCATGCTGACCTCTTTATTCGTTGCGCGTTTGTGGAGGCAAGGCCGTACGACGTTCGCTGTTTTTAACCTGTCTGTGCTCGTCTGTTTTGTCTGATTCCCAGTATTGCATGACTTCCGGCTGATGTATGACGCCAGGCTGCACACGGCAAGCCTACGCCATGCACGCCGCCGGCGAGAAAACCGATTTTTTTCTGTAGAAGTCGGAACGTTTTTTAATTGTCGTAAATAACTGTCGGTGTAGTGAAAAAGCGAGATGCGCGTTGCATTGCGGCTGCAGAACGACTGTGTCGTTGTTGGCCGACAGTGGCGGTACAGCACTAATATACTGCGCACTGTTCGGCACAAATCGATTCATCACGCCACCCGCCCAGTCTTTGTCGTCGTCGTCGCGGTGTAGTGGCCGGGTTGTGTGCCCAGGTCAGTTCGTCCGTCCGTCCGTCTGTCTGCCGCTGCAAGTCATGATTGCAGCAACTGCACTCCACTGAGGTCACACAATTCGCCTCCGCCGCGTATGACCGACCGCAAATCTTTCGTGTTGCATTTTTACTCTCATTTTCCCACTGCTCGCTTATTTGGCACATCTTGTTTTGCTGACTGATGGCGCGCGCTCGTGGCTGACAACACGGTAGTAAATATCGCCTTTCTGTAGGCGCCCCGATCATTCTTCTTCGTGTTTTTTGCCCGACTGCGTACATCTGCTAGCGTGGTTTTAGACGAAGGTGTCTGAACCGTATTCTGGGTCTGACGTCAGCGTGTGCTTCGTGAATGGCGCGTGCTGAAAAGACTTGTGTTATTTTTGTTCGGCGGTTGACTGCAGAGTAGAGCAGAAGTATTGTTGTCTGATATGCTGACTGAGTTATCGGCTGTATATATTGCGTTTTTTTTGTTTTCCATATTTCTTTCATCTGCTTTTTGTCAGTAATTTGGCGCCGTTAACTCTAGCACACATACAACGCTCATTAGTTCATGGCCGATTTTTCATATTGTGCGTTCGAGCTTGGGGTCCCATTTTTAGCATATGAACACTCCGTAGGCCTAATCGTATTATAGACTCACTTTTCTAGTGCTTAAACTTTTGTGCTGGCCAAAGGACTTATACGCTTACTTCATAATTTTGTAGTTTTACGGTACAATATTTGTATGAATAATGTCTTATCACCATGTGTCGAGTGTTCACAAGTTTTCAATGCCATGTCACTGACACAGTACATACGTTTGAGAAATATTGAAAAATGTTAGCCTATGTAGGTTGCAAATAAAACCATTTAAAAAACCGATTTGCTTCTGCAAAATGTGTTGACGTATATACAACAATGAAATAATAATGAAACTAATTAATCGTCTGTAAAGGCTTGCCGGTAGCTAATGTTTCACAGCCTATCGACGAAGTTAAAAAATTAGCATCCAAACATGTAAAAACAGAACACTCAGCGTGATCGGAGTCAAGTAAGAACTTAGTTCTGCAATTGCACATTTTGGGTTGGATGGAAAGTTACAGGCGGATTTAGGGGGCCAAAGGGGCCATTCCCCCCAAGATGCCAAAGTCGCCCTTTTTGCCTTGCGTAGGCAATGTGTTATGAATTTGCACCAAATTCGTTTTTCGTTGGGGCTCTGCCCCGGACCCCGCTGGGGGAGCTCACGACGTTCCTCCAGACCTCTAGTCAGCTAGGGAGGAGGATACCCTCTTCCCATTCCCTACCCCGTCGACGCCTGGGCGCTTCACCTTGAGTTAGGGGGAAACTTGCTCCAAGGACTTAGAGGGATAGACACCCCTGAGTAACGCTCTTTATCGCATGCAAATCAATCTCCATGGTAGTCCTTGTATTCTTGGTATTTCGATACTGCTTTGGTCATAAAAAACGAAATTTAGCACCAAGAATCCACAAAATACGCCATTTTGATCCCAAAATCTCAAAAATTTTCTGCGGAGGGGGCACTGCTCTACCCCAGACCCCTCCCCACATCCCACCTCCTTGGCGCCTTCGGCGCCTCGACTCGGCTCGCGCCTTCGGCGCTCGATCGATCTTGGCCCTCCAACTTCAACTCCTGGATCCGCCTATGTGGAAAATCGGCTTTTGCAAGTATTACAGATTAGATTGAAAAACAGTATTTTTAGTAAAACTTTGAAAGCAAACTAAAAACTGCACTAATATTGCAGTTTTTAGTTTGCTTTCAAAGTATTACTGAAAAACAACTGTTTGTATTAATTTTTGTCAGTAATGCTTGCTAATATTGTTAAGGATCTAATTAAATTTTAGAGACGCAGGTTTTTGTTCAAGATGGCCGGCAAACGGAAGCACAAAAATAAGGGCGGTATCAGCAGTCGAGTAATTTTCGGTTTTGGTGTAGCACCGCTCTTAATCAGCAAATTAGGCAGCCAGTGAGAAAGTCATTCGCGACACAGTGTACAAAAAAATGCGCATCGCGAAGTTGGCTGAGCAGAATTATAAGGTAGAAAGTGACAATTATTCACGGAACTCGGTTGACTCAGTACGCGCGTGTAAATCGATTAATACGTATAGACCGCATTGCCTGAACACGCCCCTGCTGCTAACTGCCGTCGGCGTATAGTTTCATATAGAGGCAGCTGCAGTAGTGACGGCGGCGGCGTTGAGGTCAGGTCACATCACGAGGTAACACAGTGCTTGGTGCTCGCACGCTAAACGCTAGTTGAGTTGGGTTTATGATTGTCGGCTGTGCACAGTGACGGGCGTCACAGGCATTGCATTACATGGCGCCGCGAACAATCTGATCAATCACTGCAGGTCTCAGTCGCCACCAGCCAGGCTGCGCCAACCATAGATCTAATAACCTTTTTTTAGGTTTTTAGAGTTTTAAAAAAATTTCAAAAAGGCGTTTATTGAAAATTTCATCAAGAACGCTGAGAAGCACTTTTAAAGCCACAGAAACGAATTAATAGGCTACAGGTATAGTGGTAGTAGACTACATGTAGTTTGCTATAGTACGTCTAGTAACACTTGGTCTTATGACCAGAAGTTGAATTGAAATTGAATGAGTTACTTTCTCTTTCTCTGGTTCTAGCTTTATTTTTGCCAAGTTTTTACACGTTTTGTAACGTTTTTAAAAATTTTTTTTGGACGTTATTTACATTATGTAGGGTCATCCGCATTTGATACGCTTAACATATCTCACTCGTTAGCTCGCTTCAGTACTTGATGGTTTTATAGTATTCGATAATGCTACCAATCTTATTTTCTAGCAAATGATCGTCTTCGTACTTGAAGTAATATCTTTTATAAACCGTTGTACGTTAGGCTACATTAGGCCTAAAATAAAATTTAAAGCGAAAAAATGTCTAGCATTCTACAAAGTCATCGATGGAAAAGAGGCAAAAAACAGATGATCGGACCATCGGAGACACTTAGATGATGTCACTGATGTGGGCAAACTGTTCCAAGCCAGTCTACGATGGTGACCTAATTATTTATTTATTTACTCATTTGTATCAGGCAACAAGGCCGATAAACATCATAAACACGAACAGAAAAAGACAAACAGACACACAGATATGCAGATATTAAAGCAGTACAGAAAGAAACATGGAAACAGTAAACACACTTCAGCCTGGCACAAAATGCCACTTGAGCATTATGCAATACAGTATCAAAGCTTGGCAGACGTAATTGCATTAACTTCGCAGTGACACTGCTGTATTTGGGAAATACAAAAAAAGTTTAAGGCTTTTAACATAACCAGAAGCAAGCTTTTTAAGGCTGGCCAACTGAAAGTTTTTCCACAGTGCAATGTCATAATAACACAAGACAAACGACCGAAACAGTTTCGCTTCAACATTTGATGTACACCGTGCAAATCTTCTAATAAGTAAGTTTGTTCTAGCAAACAGTGACTTCAACTCTCTGGAAATTGTGACCTAGATACTTAAACTGGGATACAAACGTCAAGTTACACAGCCAACGCAAACTGTGGAAAATCTGAACAAACAATTTTACGTTTGTCACAAGAGTTAAAAATAGGCAATAGGCTATAGGTTAGCGACCTACAAAAGTAGTTTGAATCGAATATGCGAGAATAACAATTATTGGAGGAAAGTGAATAACACTGTGCTATATTTAGTTAATGTTTAGTTTAATTTAATTATACTTTTACGCGTATGGCACAAAGAAACATCATCATCATCATCATTGTTGTTTAACGTCCACTCACAAATAAAGCAGCGGACTAACAAATTTAACAACAGTTATAAAATTATGTGAATAAAAAGCACCCACAAAACACGTAAATTGAAACGGAAAATCGTCAGTGGCGCATCTCTAGTCATTGGACGGTCGCGTGAAGTCCGACTCCGGGCACTCGCCTCGCCAGCGACCTGTCGCTGCAACTGATGAAAATACGCGACCGTCTGAGTACTGCCAGTAGTCTATCCATGGCACACGTGCGCCATGCATTATTAACTCCCCAGACAGTCAGCGTGAGTTTCACTTATGGACGTCATCTGCTTGAAAGAGTCATTTCAGGCTTTCACGCGTTTTCCTTTATTAGAATTTCTCAATGAAAAACACCGGAATGCGAAATGTAGGGTATTGCAGACCTATCAATCACCTATAATTCACCCATAACCTATAGCCGACTGCAGGCGCTATAATTCATCATCAACATTATATGAGACCTAATTATAGTTATAACATTAAGATAATTATTTAGACAGACAAAAACACGCAGGCCTAATCTAACTGACGTTCGCGCCAATCCACATTAAATAGGCCTATGTCGTTTCTTGATCGTCTCTCCGAAAAATCGTTTTACTGTCCCAGACGAACGACCATGCACAACCAGTGGCGTTGCCTACACTTTTTTCACGAGTTCTGAAAGTTCAGCAGGATAACGCGTTTGTGAGTCACCCAACCTGACGGCGGCTGGCTGTTCCTGGGTTGGGTTAGGTCAGCACTGGTCAGTTCAAAGACATTACAGACCAGGTGCCATAGCTGAGCTCAGCCTAATGTTCAGTCGGTCGACTGTGGCCCCTCGGTTGATGTCAGCACGTGTCCGCAGGCAGTGTCTATCACGGAGCACCTGATCGACATCATCACGGCGTGACCGGCGCAGCAGCAGCAGCAGACAGGCAGATAGATGTTTCCGTCCGTCTGTCTGTCTGCAGTGCGGACAGACCTGATGAGCATTGGTCTGAATGTACGCAACCAGCACAGGGCAAGTCAATAAACAATGTCTGCAGAAGCCGGTCAGTTCAGCCTCTCTGTCTGTACGTCCACAGACTTGAGCTGCGTTCGTACGTCGTCTCTTCTCGTGTAGCATCAATCGGTGCGTGTCTGCAGCTGCAGCAGCTGACTGCTGATGTAGCAATGATTACTGACAGCCGATCAAATCGAACCCAGTGAACCGGATCTTGCAGCGCCAGCGACCGACCGATCACACTGACCTGTATAATGACAGACTGTTGGACCACCCTGGTACGTACAACAAGCACGATCCACTCTATGCTCCATTGCTAGCGACCGCACTGTCGCGGTCGATGACTGTAATTCGCTTAATTCATTTACATGCGTTGCTGTCGGTGACAAATGGCCGTCGGTGCATCAAAACCATAGGCAGAAGATACACCTCGTGAATGTTGCGTTTGAAAACTTCAGCTATACAGTGGCAGTCGCGCTTGGAACGCAAATGTGATAAATCTTTTCCCAGATCTCAGTAGAATCTGCTTTTAGTCAATCCGTCAGAAAGTGCTAAAACGGTCATGGCAGTCAGGCCTCGTAGTTATTAATTCCGGCATTACTGCGACTATGATGAGCGTGAAATAAAGGCGTGATGAAATGAAAAAAACGTTGTCACGTAAGCACACGCACACACACGCACGCTATAACAGTCTGATTCTCTGATTCACGTGTCCCACGTAAAGGCAGCATATTAATAAGCTTATTGTATGTCTGTCAATGGTTAGGGGCCTAAGTGGAAGCGTCGTGAGGCCGCATCGGCGTGTAAGGGCGTTTAATATACACATGAACGCGTAAACATCCACTGATTACTTGTTAGCACCGCGATCACAGCAAATTATACAAGACGACACCAGCAGACAACGATGTACGAATTTAGACTACGCCAGAACTAAAGTTTATGCAAGTAAAATGATTACGCATTCAACTCGGAGTCTCGGAGCAGAACGTTTGTCACTGCTGTTGTAATTATCGAAGTCCAGATCTGAATGATACATCGATTGCTTGTTATTGTTTATCGACGCTGCAAATCTTTGATACTATTTAGTACTTGCGCAGTACCAGTTTTAACAGTACCAGTTGTAATTTAAACCGGATAGATTAGGCCGATACCGTCAAGACCTGTTCCGAAGCATGGTTAAAAGAACTCGCGTGTTTTATGAAACAGTCTGTTTAGTTTGCTGTCGACTGCGTCGAAACGCCCTCGTATTGTCCAGATCACCTCAAAATCAAAACCACCAAATGTCCGAAATGTATGTAAGCCAGTGTTGTAGCTTAATACTTTTTTCAGGGCGTTTAGTATAACGACGTCAGATGCAATGCAACGCTGAAAATAAAGTTTTAATTTTAGATCGCATCGCGCCTCTGACCGAATCGCTTTCTAGCAGCTGAAGCGCCCGTGCTAGCATTAATGCCGTCAGCTAGGCGATTTATAAATTAATATCATTAAATGCAAAAAGTTTAATGTAGGGGCCTATGTCTAATTACAACAAGGCTGCGCCTTCTAAAACGTCCTATTTGGTCTTTAATTACATACAAGCGGATATTTCCCGACAAAGGGCAGTTATTTTGCCGATGTCGAATTTCTGGCTAAACTTCCACGGCGCATGCAATCGAGATCTGGCGTTGTTTGATCCACCAGTATGAGCCGCTTTCGTCGAATATTTCGTAGCAAATTTATGCAGCGACCACGGCGATCAGGGAACTGGACCACTGGTCAGTCAACTAGATCAGCACCAACGGCATGTATCAAAAACGACTGCGCTCTCCCCGTTCTACGGAGATCATTTTTCCGTCAGAAGGCCTGACTGCCGTGACCCGACCCGGCAAAAGTTCACTTGATTTCGTCTGACCTTGCCAGTCATGTGCCGTGATGACAGACCGGAACATGTACACGGTAGGCCTACTGGTCGCTTTCGCTGCTTGCTCGACGTAGCGACTTGTCGGCAGGGCACGTGTGCTGCGCAGTGCACTTCCTATCGCTCTGGCTACTATATACAGTACCTACATAAACTGCTTTGTAAACGCGTGCATGCATACGGCTAAACTTTTACACCATACCGAAATCGACCGAAATTAGCAAAATACTGAACACAAATACCGGAAAGGAAAACGATGTGAACAAGTGCAATTTAACTAATTGCACAAATTCAAATCCACACATGCAGTGAACGGAAAGTCTGTCTTAAAATTTGGCTTTTTTATTTTTACGCACGAAAGCAGAGCGAAAGCAGCTACTGCTTTGGCACGTCTTAGCCATCGCAATTCTTTTGTCTGTCCGCCTGTCTGTCTGTCCGTCACACGAATGGATCAGTCAAAAACGGTGCAAGCTAAGATCACTAAATCTTCATCATCGGCTGCCAGGAAGACACTAGTTTCAGGAACCGTAAAGCTTTTCCATAAGTTCGAAGGGGGTCACCCCGAACGAGAGGGCTAAAAAAGAGGTGGTAGGAAAAATTTGCGATTTTCAGCCAATAAGTCGCTTTATCTCAATAATGGTGCGAGATAAAACCTAAGTTACTATTAATCACTAATAGAAAGTCGTACACTGGCTGTCGATTGGCACCGAATTCAATGACTTAGATGACATTGAACGCCAAAATAATGGTTTTGTGGATTTTTGGCGATTTTGGGCTGCGAAACAGATTTCAAGAGCGAAGTGTGTCGAATTCACTAGGCTTACAGATAGATTAAGACAAGCTGCATATTAAATTGTCAGCATTAAACGTAGATTTTAACGATTCAACTCTCGACCTTTTAGGTTCAAGGAAACCTGCGCACGAGGGCATCAAAGAGCGGTACCCCAGAGCCTAAAAGTCGTTATTTTGTCGTTGTTGGCAAGTCTACCGTGAAAACAGTTGCAGATAGGCATAAATATGCTGACTATTACAACAAGCCCCAGTGACGAGCTTTTTAGTCGTATTAACATCGATGACTTTGAAAGACCCTGAACTTTAAAAATAAGGGGTTCTATTGTTTAGCGTTACGTCACGACTAGCAAAGAATACTTAATCAACTGCCATATTTTGTGGAAATATTTTGAATTAGTATTTCTTCCGCTACAACTGGTAAAAATTTTTTGTGTAAATTGATCATTATTTGAGAATAATGAAAAAAACAAAAGGGGTCCTTTCTTGAAACACCGTGTATAACTTACTGCTCGGTCAGCCTCGCTGTAGAATTTCATCTTTTTTTGTCCCTCGACTGCCTGGCTATATATAACCGTGTGTGATGTAACATTACGTCGTGCAGCGTCGGCGAAAAAAAGCACCAGAGGACGTTTGACGGTTTGACATACGCGTAGGTAGATGTTTACAGTGTAGGCGTATTGAGGAAGTACCTGGCTGACAGGGCACTGACAAATCGACACCTTGCCGCAGGTTCCGGGCGGACGGACGCACGCCGTTTCAAAGTCGCCACCGGTCGTCGTCTAATCTGACCAAAGATGGTGATCAACTGCAGCCATTTAACCTGGTCGTGTATACCGCCCCCGTATGTACCGTGGCGTACCGGACGCGCGGCTGTTTATAGGCTGAATACAACGGAAGTCGTCGGTGTCGTTAGCAATCATTAGACGCCGTGCAGGTAAATGCCGTGCCGCTGTCATCGTCGATCACCGACTCACGCACAAGTGCTGACAGCTCGGCTCTCTCTGTGTAGGAAGGACGAACATCGGGTCACCGACCTCAGGCAGACTTTTTTCATCTGCAGCTCAGCTTCGCCTCGATGATAAACTTGTTAATGATTACGTACAGCCAACCATCAGAATATTCAACAAATGCAGCCAGTTATTACTTTCCTATAATTGCTGAAGTAGTGACTCATTAGGCCCATTTCTCCCTTTTCATGGCTAATAATAATAATAAGTGAACATATTTATATAGCGCACTATCATTTCGAAGAAATCTCTAGTGCGCTTGGCGGTCGATCGAGTGTGAATACTCATGTTCATAGTGTCCACTAGAGGAGAACTGCCACCCCACCTAACTCCCCCCTTCAGAAAAATTTATATTTTTTGGAACATTTGCTTTGCTTCAAGGTTTATATGGTGTATAGACGCTCCTGTATGCACTGGTGGGTTTGGTTCGCTGTTTAATTACAAATATTTTACAAGTAGTTCAGAAAATCATTTAAGACTTGGTGGAACCTTTACTAGTTACTTTGTTGCGAATTCACTGCTGAGTTTATCAGCAAAAGTTAAACTGGTTAAACCGGTCAATATTTATGAATTTGTACTTCAAGCTAACCGTTATAAACTCGAAATAAGCACAATAAAAATAGCTGCCTACATGAGGCTATATGTAAAAAATATCTGTCGCCCCGTCGCGTAACAAACTTTTTTTCTCGCGTGAAATTATAGATCTGACATTTGTTACTTTTCGTTAGGCCTACACGTTCGACAAAACCCCCATATAATCTTTTGCAGATGAACTCAATGTGCCACGGCCATTCAGTACTTGACTCGCAAATTACCTGTGTATCGTGTTATTTCTGTGGTTTGGCTGGGCGTCGATGGCGCTTTCGTGCGAAAACCGTCATTACCAAGTGCACATTCCTACTCTGCTACCAAGTCCATTCTAGTTTCTGTAGGCCTACGGCTGTTTTGTGACCGTTCACGAATACGCGCATTATATAGCAGCTGTAGGCGTATACCTAGCTGTGTAGCCTGCAGCGACCTCAATGTTCTGGAACTTCAATAATTACTCAAAGATGCGTAGTTCTGGAACAGATTGCATTATGCATCGTGGGAGGTCTCAGAACTGACTAGTACATTTTAGTAAGCTTAATTCTCACGGGCGCATGGGTGTACGAGCTGCGTATGCTATACGTTCATGGTACAATAAAAGCCGTTCTTAGAAAAAAAGATGAAGCCCATTGACAGGTCTGCGCCATACATAGCACGGTAAGGCCGGACTAGAAGCCCGCGAGTATTATAAGAAACTAATTTACTGTTTCGTACCGCTTATAACATGCTACTAAGTGTATCTACTGGAGCGGCTTGCTGTAAGCTTACATGCCGCTGATAATTATCGCTGTTGTTCGGCATCCGTTTGTACTGACTGCCTAATTGAATAGTCGACTCTTTGCAAATCCTGCAACTAATGCTTTTATGTAGTATATTTCAGCAATTTTCTTTGCAAACCTTTTATTAGCGAATGTCCCAAAATCTCCTAGCATTTTTATCTACACTGTACTTCCATAATAGGACAAAACAGAACACATTAAGAAAGACGAAGTAACAAATGTAGGCCTAGAGGTCAAAGCAAGAACTCGAGTTTGTCAACAAACCAGCGATGTAAACAAGACCAAGATCAGGATCACGACTTTTTTTCAACACGAAGACGAACATTTTTTACGCAGCAGCAAATATTTTAACGTAACTTAAACTTCATTTTTTTTTGTAATCGAAACACCTCGAAACCTTGGTGTCGAGGATTAAACTACATCCTTGCAACAAACCGTGCACAGAATACTCAGAGCTAGATGAGATTTATGCCCGCGGGCGCTGTTTAACAGCAGCGGGCGCCGGATGTGCAGAAAAAAGCTACATGCTGAGGAAAGTAAGACGAGGTTATTAAATTGCCATCTGTCGCTGATACGTAACCGAGGGTCGTCTATAAAACAGTTTGTTTATAAGGCAGGAGGCGAGTCTTGCTATAGGCTTACAAGTCTCTGTCTTGGTGCTGAATGTGCTCACGCTTAAGAACATCTTAACGCTGTCGCCAGTGTGCAGGCGCGCATAGTGTATGTATATCCGGCACGTGCGTAGGCGTCTGGTTTAAGACATACCGTAGGCTTTATAGTTTAGCTTAATGACACCTAAGGAAAGACAGAGAGGCAACAGCCAGTGATTGTGAAATCTGGCAGCATTTAATCAGACAAATGCGCAGAGGAAGACGAAAATTAGCTAAGTGCTCTTAATTTTTTTTTTACAGCTTTAATGGTATTTGGCTTCAGTCTGGTATCAAATAATCACAGCCTTTCGCATATACATTGTATGTACATTCTAAAAAATCCGGATAATTTAAAACCCTGCAAATAGGAATATTCTCTCTAGTAGAGGAAGTGTCTCATGGAATTGGGAGTTTGCTTCCCGGTATGTCGCAAATTTTACTCTATAGGCCTACCAGCTCACCGTAAATTTTTTTAGACTACAAATGGTTTTATAATTATAATTAAAATGATGATATTTCTGCAGTCGGAGGTGCTCGACCTGCAAGTCTCGTCTCGAAGTGCTGTGCGCTCTTCGCGTTACGGCGTTGACATTGACGACCAAACACTAGGCGCGGTGGCGACAACGCCGATTCGTTGCACTGTTTAGATTTTTACAGCATTGTGCCCGACTTACAAGTGCGCCAAAAACACCCAATTGTAGCTTCACAAAAATCAGCCGAATATCTGCAGAGAAAAATTAGTAGGCTACTGGTCGTTTGTTCGATACTTGTTTTTTTCTTGCGAACTTGAAACTATATGATATCGCCAATTTATGCAGCATTCCATTAAACAGGCCTATAGTTTTTGAACCGACCGCTAAGCTGTAAGCTTAAAGGTCGGTTTTTTGTCGTGGTTGTCGTCTGTCTGTCTGTCTGTCGTTCTTTTGTAACGGATGTACTGTGGCTAAACAATGCAAAATGAAACCTATAGGTTGCTATTGATCAGTAATAAGAAACCGCATACTGGCTTTCAAATGACATATAAATCGAGGCGTCATTATGCACTATGGTAACGAAAAACTGACCATATCTCGGCCTAGTTTACAAGTTTTTAGGAAGTGGCATACGCTCTTTCAGATGAAATGAAAATCATGGACCTTGGATGGCCTTGAAGGTCAGTGACAACCAGTATACGGTCGGCCTCACCGTAGCGACAGCTGGGATTCTTGTTCTGCCCTCTCGTGCATCACTTTTAAATACATCGTGCGTCAAAAAACCAAGCTACCATAGTAGGCCTACCTTTTGTCGTTGCTTAGACTACTTCAAATATTGATTTACTGTCAAAATTCTTTCACTGACACACTCAGCAGGAAATTTGTGACAAGATTTATTAATGCAAATAGACGTGCAACGGTGCACACGTTCTATACCCTTGACGTGTAGTTGTATGACTGTTATGTATCGGCCTTCACACTTATTCATAGCTAAACCTGCCGGTCTGTCATATAGCTAAGTAACATGAATATAAAAAAGCAGTCTGCATTTTTTTCTTTTATTACTTCGTTTCGCTTGTTTCCTGTCTTTTTACCAATACGCGTATGTGGACTGATAACAATTTTCCTTGTTTGTGGTTTTTCGTTTGAGTTTTTTCCTAATTTTATTTCTCGTTATTTGCTTCTTTTTTAGTTTTCTGTTCTTTTTCATCGCTTAACTATTTCAGTTCCTTTTAATTCAGTGTCTTTTTTGATTAAACTGACTGTAGGCTTATCATTTGGTAGAGAAGCTAACTTAATTCGGGCGCAGAAACATTCAGCTTTCAGAGATTAATTTCTATTGTTCAACGAGAGGTACGCTATGATTAAACAACTTTAATTACTGGTACGAAAGTTTTGTAACGAAAGTAACAAAATCAAAACTGATGTAGTGTGAAACTTCTTTTCTGTAAGATTTTACTAAATCCGGACGAAAAGTGGAGTCTGGAACTTTGATCTACTTTTTCAGGTTAGCAGATTGGCCTATATACTCCGATTTTTTTAACATGCCTCGGCTTAAAACAAATTTTAATTAAAATGTATGAGCACAGAGCACACACGTGAGTAATGCAGTTGACTGAAAGTGGGCGTGCGTGTAGGTGTAATTTCAGCGCTGGTGTCAGCAGCTGCAGCTAGGCATAGGCCTACACTTGAATTACGTGTCAGATTAGTTGTCACTAGGCCTAGGGGCCTATGTCAGTTGAACGTACATGTATCTACTCTGATGACTGATCAAGGTGACTCACTCGCTGCCCCTATTTCACGCATTTCGAGCCTTCTTATTACATCGCTATTTGAATAGAATTGTATGCCTTTATGTTGCGCACGATCATCGTTGTCGTATCTGCGCCATCATCGCGCTGACCAAATTGTTCGACTCAGCGAATACAGTGTCCGGAAAAAACTAACCCCCTGGACATCGTACAATGGAAGTGTCAAATCTGAACGAATCTGAATAAAATTCCGCACGCTCAATTTTCAATAAATTGCTGAAGCAAGCACCAAATTTCGTTGAAAAATATTACTTATTAGCGGAGTTATTAATGTTGAATATCGATAACAAAATACTGTATCTTTGTTACCAACATGACGTTACATAAAGTAAATTCCTCTGTTATTTTACATCAGCGTAACTCCAACAAACAAAATTTGATTTTGGCAAAATTCTACATCAACAATGCATCGCCCATTAGCAATCAAAGTGCCAAATTTTAGTTAAATCTGCCAAAGCATACAATAGCTACAGCAGTTTTCTGTGAGGTCAACCGAAAACACTTCAGTTTCATGTGTTTGTGTTTGACGTCATTCACCAGAAGCTAAAACTTGTGTTTCGGGCTGACCTCATAAAAGCCGCTGTCGGCTGTAGCTATAGTTTGTTTTGGCAGATTTAACTAAAATTCGGCAGGTTGATTGCCAATAAATAGTGCATTGTTGGAGTAGAATTTTGCCCCAAAATCAACTGTAGTTTGTTAGAGTTATGCAAATGTACAGTAGGCTTAACAGAGGGATTTACTTGTGTAATGCCATATTGGTAACGGGGATATTTTGTTATCGATATTCAACATTATTAATAACTTCGCTAAGAAATAATATTTTTCAATGAAATTTGGCGATCGCCTCGGCAATTTATTATAAATTAAGTATACAGAATGTTATTCAGATTCGTTCAGACTTGACATTACTATTGTACGATGTCTAGCGGGTTACTTTTTTCGCACAGTGTAGTAAGCCCATAGAGTGATCGAATTTTGCCCTGTGCTTACGAGATACCAATATTACAAAATTACACTATAGAAGCATCTTGACTTGTGCTTGATTACTGACTCTAGTCTACATCCACACAACTAACCGCGTTTACTTCAACTACTCATGGACTTGAATTAGACGAACTGTAAGTACTATAGGCTACTTCGGAGAAGAAACATTGGTATCTCTTGTGTTTGAACATTACCCTTTTAGGCTTTAACATGAAAAAATACCAAAATGTGTCTGGCGGTTGGGCTCTACGAACAATAGGAGCACAGACTGCCCAGTCCCCTAACAGAATCAGCAATAAAGCAGACAAAGAGGGGACAGAAAGACAATTGAGAGTGCTGCTGTTGTATTCTGCCCTACGGGCAGGTTTTCGTTTCCCATCGACACCATCTTGCCCTCTCCTGTGCCAGCTCCTTGAGTTCTGAATAATCCATGCCCTCCTCACTTGCCTCCAGTATCAGCCAGCTCAGTAGCATTTTCTTTTGGTCTCCCTCTTTTGTTCTTCCCTGGTAGTCGACCTTCCAACACTATGTTCTCATCAAAGAACCACGACGCAACACATGTCCCAACCACCACTTCTGTCTATTCCTCAATGTTTCCACGAGTTCTCTTCTCGTTTCAACTGTTTTTCGCGCTTCATCATTTCTTTTGTGCTCTGTCCAAGATATCTTCAACATGCGACGCCAAATCCACGTTCCAAATGCTTCAATCCTTTTTATATCACTCTTTTGCACAGGAAGGTAAAAAAAAAGGAAGACTGAAGAGTACACACATTGTTCATAGAAAAAAATTGCAAACAAAACTCGAACATAAGTGATTTATTAAACTGAATGAATGATGCTATCTAACATTAATATCATGTATTTACTATACAAATGGTTACAACTACGGCAACAGAGCTCAGAAAAAAATAAATTATCAATCAATCATCATTTATTTCATGTTGAATTGAGACTGTTTAACGAGAAAACCTTCTAGAAACAATAGCATAATATTAAATTTTCGTGTATATAAAGGCCGATACGTAAACAGTTTACAATAGATAACATATAAGACAATAAAACATTATTCTCATAAAAATGCGTCCACTGCTACTTGTGATTTCAAAATTCACCAAAAAAATAAATACTGGTGGCTCAAACGTTAGTCATTGTGAGACATGAAAAGTTTTCATGTGTACCCTTCTCCAAATACAAATGCCACAACCTAATATATACAGCAAATACTTTAGCTATTTGTTAGCAAAACTAAAACTGGCCAAATTATAACACAAAAACACAGATAGGCCTAATTCCCTTATGTACAATTCACACAAAATGCCATATTAACATAGAAGCCAAAATCCTAAACATTGCAAAAATAAGCCAAACTAATCTGTCAAACCTTGCTCAAGACTACGGCTCGCGGGTAGCACAAAAACCCATATGTGCTTGAACTTTGACCTATGACCTTAAAATTCAATAGGGTTTGAGAGGTTGTAAAAATATGCATTCACACAAAATTTCATCAACCTAAGTGCAGCAATTCTTGAGTTACTATGGTCACAGAAAATGCATTTTTCCATACCTCACAATGGTAATATTTCCGAAAATTTGTTTCTAAATTTTGATCTGATCATCACGAAAATCGTGCACACTTATTACGGCCATGGCTAACCTTCTCTGAAAATTTCAGCCAAATCCGCACAAGTTAACAGAGTAAAAACTCGTGACAGAAACTACATTGCCATCGCTACTGAGGGCAGTAAAAATTCTACAAGTAGTACTGTGAGTAGTCTTTCGAAAAAATACACTTCATAATATCTCACTAAATTATGTCAAATGCCTAAACCATCTACAAGCTTCTATCTGCGGCATTAACTACTAGCCCAAGCCTACTACTGCTCTGGATATTTACTCAATTAGAAAATTAGCCGTTCTATTTTTCACATTTGATGCGTGTTAGACTAGGTCAACATAGGTGTCCATGAAAATCTTGGGAATGGGATTTTTTTTCACTATAGATTCTATTCCTTATGCCCAATCAACAGATTCAAAATCAGGTGAAATCACAGAAAGAGAACACTTAATATGCACATTATGAGTGATCAAATACACTATATCATGCACAATAATTTATGCGTCAAAATGATGCAACATTCTATGCTAATGACAAAGGTAACAGTGCTAGCTAAAACTAATGATAAAATAATGTATCCGTTCAATGGCAAGAACCAGCGGCGTGTAAAGGCAACATCACCTGGACATCTAACGTTGGAAGACGTCATCAAAAACAACGAAAAGATCCATTCTGCCACCACTCTCGGACAGTCACACGCGGACGTACCACCAGAGGTTCAGCAGTAGGATCATCATAAAAGTTTTCACAGACAGTCAACAAGACTGCATCAAAACTGAAGGAGTAATGTGAACAAAGATATGCAAAATATGAATATAGATACTACTAGAGTGACGTGACGTCCTAGTGAGTTAAGACAACGGCAACAGAATAGTGCGTTTAACACGAAATCAATACGATAAATTTTTTTCCTACTTAGTGGGTGGTACAGAGTCAGCGGAGTATAGACCAACGTTCAGTGACTACTAATGAGTAATAAAACAACAACAGAAATATTTTATTAACACAACTCTTCACCAAGTTTCTCTGCTTGACTTTGATAGGCCTAGTTGGGTGGTCTTCCCAACCAATTGCTTGGCTACCACGGTACTGACCAACCAAACGTTCACTGACCAAAGTAAGCAACAGAAATAAAAGCAAACCTAACGAAACCTAACTATTCCTTATTTTGCCGCCGCTCTCTCACAACATCTAGCTAGAAAATGAACCGGGTTACTTGTAGTCTGACTTAACTGCCACCAACAAAACCTGCAACAGAAAACGTCAGTCCATTACAGCTGCAAAAACCAAACAATTCCTAAACCAGCTTGACTGTTCACCGATGAAGTTGCAAATTTACAATTTACACTGTACAATTATTCAGAGCAGTAAATACACCAATTCGTACAAAAGACATATTGTAGTAACAAAGATGCTCAACTACACTGGCTTACTGCAAGATGGCAGAGTGGACAGATTTGATGCAATAAGTTAAGAACATAACGTTACGTAACTGTTACTGCTGTACGTCTACAGTTACTACCAGTGCCACACTGTACGTGAACTCTGGAAGCTAGTTTAGACCAGATGTTCGTTCATTTGTACTGGCTACGAGTTTGCATGGAGAAACTAGAAATGTCCCGTGTCACAAAGAATTGTTGGCCTCACAGTGACAAAGACTGCAAGCCTATTCATTCAAACATGACTTTCGCCTGTTACACGAGTCGAAGTGCTATGCATACAATGTACAATTGGCCGTACTCGTGACCAATGCATAAACGTTGACTGCCTAAACACAGCGTGACAATCCAGTGTGTGAAGGATGTCAAAAATCAGCAAATTCCTTGGCACACTTTTCTGTCGACGAGATGTGCAGCGGTTCTTCGTCGTATGTGTCAAAGTTGCTGGGGTCTCCTGGGCCTTTCGACTTCGGCAAGAATGGGGCTTCGATCTGTCACAGTGTCACATTACTTTTATTGCATTATAAATGAAATGAATAAATAACAGCAGCATATCATCAGTAATAATCGGCAATAATGCTGCAGTTGTGTCAAAAACGTTTTGCTTAGTTTTCACTGTTTGAACGGCTGAAAAGCGTCCAGCATGTACATAACACAGCCACAGCAATATCCACAAGTTTTCAGTTTTCTTTAACTTAATCCAGCTAAATGTGAAGACTGGTTGTCAAAATGGCTTTTGGTGTAAAACAACACAAGCGGAGATGTCGGCCCAGTGCCAACATAATATTCAGCCATCCATATAGCTATAGGTCTACACTGCACTGCACAACCTTAATCCTAACCCCCACCTCTGACTTCTAGAGCTAAAAGTCGATATGTTGGCTACTCCTAAGCTAGGAAAGATTCATACCAATTCTCTCTGCTTTTGAGTTAGAAACCCGTACAGGACAGATCTCCAAAACAGAGATGAGCACCGACACTACAGTCACAGAGCTGTGAGACAGCGCTGGTGACTATGGAAGAATTTACCTTTATTTTTACAGGACAGATTGGCAGACGGATTGCAACACCCGTAATGTGGCTAATTAAGACGGTCGCATAAACAACAAAACAGGACTGCTCAAAAAGCCAGCAGTTAATTAAACAACAAAACACTACTCAATAGTAGTACTCATTAGCAACCTATATAACGCAGCATTTTCACACTCACACACATCTTTATTCACTGTAATACGGTAGACAAGAAATGAACAGCAAAGAAATAATAAAACTTAACTAAAAACTTAACTAATACTTAAAGATATAACATAATGTCCATCAGTACTCAAAATGCAGCAAGACAGCACAGATAACATAAAAAGTTATTACTTTGGCTGAACCGAGACAAAAAAATTTTTTTACGTCTAGAAATTGCATCAGCTACAGGCAAACAATTGAACATATTCATACATTCAGCAATAACATCATCAGACCTAGTCTGAAATATTTTGTTTCAGCAAAATATTTCAGATTTTGCTGAAACAACTCTTAATTACATACTGCAAAGACTTAGTCACTGTTTTGTTAACAGGACAAGCTTCAGAGCCATAATATGCAGAATATCAGTGGCAATTATTACAGACTTGTCTGACTGAAAACAAACGCAATATATGAGATGATGCTTCACGTCAGTTTAGTTCATTAAACGAATGTATCAGCAGCCTACTTAGAAATGCAAAAGCAGGCCTATAGCATTAATATTTTAACGTTAGGCCTGGCAAACCCTTCCTCCTGCGACTAATTTCTATCTTTTCATTAAAAACTGGTTTTGCTTCCAAAAGGGGCGGGCAAAAGGCCCCTAACTGAAACGCACAATATGAACAGCAATCACCCAAAATTGTATCGTACTAGGTAAATAAGAAATAGCACGTATGATCAAACTGGCAGTGGCACCTTTCTCTGATAGATAGCGATCCAGTCGGTGTTGACAAACCACTTGTGTTGCTTGATGTCAGCGACTCCGTTCTTCAAGTTGCCAAAACGCTTTGTCAGGTCGACCTGCAGCTGGTTGCGCAGGAAGTCCTTGATCTCTGCGCTGAAGTGTGATGGAAACCGCACCTAAATTTAACAGCAACAATTAACATATAAACGTTCTACTGAATTCAATGATTAACACTGCTTGTTGAAAGTGCACTGAACGTGTAAGCTGCTTGGGCTTACGGGTATATCAAAATCACTTTACCCCCATGTTGTATTAAGCAAAACAGTAAGAAAATATTAGTAACAAATACGATTTTTCGTTCGCATTTTACAATTTAAACGTGCAGTTTACGCTGTAAAAAATGTGGTCAACAGTGTCACTGCTGTGAAAAATATTTTTAAAATAATTAAACCAAAATAGTTATCCAACTCAATTTTGACTCAGCAAAATTTGTCTGTAACATGACAGTGTCACTGTGTCACTGTGATGATTATCTTGAATCAGTAAGTGGACAGTAACAAACTTATGTCTTTATAAGAAAAATAACAAAAACATATTTGACAATCCCAGTCATTTATGGAGTCGCTAAAGGTGCTGAAAATAATTCACGTTTATGCAGAATATTAAGCTGTCCGTGCTAACATCCTAAAAACAGTACAGTAACTAAACAAATACAAGAACTATAACAACATGCAAAGCATCAGCGACAGCAGAAAATTTTGGAAAAAGCTTTTCACTTTGTTCCCCAACTCTCTGCAACTAACAATATGCACAAAAAATGCTTACATGGTATTTATCGTCAAAGTCACGGCTACATGTGTCTGCTGGTAGATGGTTTGAATAAAACATAACATAATGCTTAACCAAAATACGAACTGAGTGTGTCAAACATTAAAATCGCACCATTTCGGCAAAGCCTGGTTACTATGTGACGCTAAGCACCAGTATCCTGTCGTAAAAAAACACTGACTCACCTTTCCAGAAACGATCTTTTCATAGATCTGAATTGGCTGATCAGCAAAGAATGGCGGATATCCAGCAGCCATTTCATAAACCAGAACGCCCATAGCCCACCAATCGACGGCCTTGTTATAACCCTACAACGTCACATACAGCACACATCATGTGAACACTGTAATTACAGATAAAAACTAAAAGCCCCTGGAAAACACACACTTCTGCCGAGATCGATACGTCCACCTGGTGAATTAAACTGACTCATATACAATCTTTTACATTATAGCCTTTAAAACAGCTGGATCACTACGAAATTCTAGTCAATTGGTTCTTTAGCCACGACCAACCCCTCCACGAAATTTCACCAAAATCCATTCACAACGTTCCGAGTAATCTAGCAGATAGACAAAGAATAATATAAAGCAAAAAGCATGACCACCCTTGCTTCGACTAAGGTGTACAAGAAATTTGAGCTAATGCTCACAAGATGCGCGAAAGCCTATAGCAGTTCCTGTTTGCAAACTGTCAGTCTATCTCCTGCCATTTCGTTGCAGTTCATTTTTGGAGTGTGAGCTGGAGCTGAAGATCACAAAAATCAATAAAAACCCCTTATTTTGGAAGTTCAGGGTCTTTCAAAGTCATCAATGTTGATACGACTGAAAAGCTCATCACTAGTGCTCGTTGTGATAGGCAGCATGTCCATGTCTATCCGCAACCGTTTTCACGAAAGACTGGCCAACAACGGCAAAAATAACAACTTTTATGGGGGTACTGCTCTTTGATGCTCTCATGCGCAGGTTTCCTTAAACCTAGAAAATCGAGACTTGGACTGCTGCAATCTATGTTCAATGCAGAAAATTTCATAGGCAGCTTCTCCATGTCTATCTCAATTAGTTTCGGCGCAATTCGCTCTTGAAATGCGTCTTGCAGCCTGAAATCGCCAAAAAAATCCATAAAACCCCTGTTTTTAGCATTCAAGGTCATCCAAGGTCATTGAATTCGGCGCCAGTGTACGACTTTCTATCAATGATTAATAGTAGCCTAACCTAGGCCCTATCTCGCACCGTTATTGAGATACAGCGACTTATTGGCTAAAAATCACAAATTTTCCCACCCCCTCTCATTTAGTGCCCTTGTTTGGGGTGACCCCCTACCAATTTATGGAAAAGCTTTACAGTTCCTGAAACTAGAGTCTTCCAGGCAACCGACGGTGAAGATTTGGTGATCCTAGCTTGCACCACTTTTGACTGATCCACCCGTGCGGCAGACAAACGGACGGACAGAATTGCACGAGATAAGACATGCTAAAAGCAGTAGCTGCTTTTGTGCATAATAATAATATTACTTTAAACTGATCAAAGCAGTCTTGTACGATGGTATACCACTGTGCATAAGCGTCACTGCATCTAATAACTAATAGCTTAAACATTCCCACATCCATGGTAAACAACTACTTCCGAGTACGTTGTTGAGCAATATCTATGTTAATGCAATGCAGATCAGCAGTGTTTACTGACTTTGCTGAGAATGATTTCTGGTGCAAGATACTCAGGTGTGCCGCACAGAGTCCACGTTCGTCCTTTAACCCGCTTAGCGAACCCAAAGTCTGTAATCTACAATAAGCACATAACAACAAACTGTTATCGGAAACTTTTCTTACAGTAACCAGCTGCTGCTGAATGTGAATGTAAAAAAAATTTAATCATTATACATACACTGCACTTGCAATGATCAACTTCATGCCACATTTCCGCAGCGACATACAGCTCTCGCAGAATCTTTCATGTCTTGGTGAAGCCCACTGTTGAAGAACTACAGTTGTTATCAGCAACCGCTTTAAGTGCAATCTTCTCCAGTCACCATTTTACCTTAGCTTAATAGTTTTTGTTTTACATCAGTTTTTTACCTTCTATCACAATGTGCACAATGCTTTTATACTTTCAAGACCTACTACAGAGTATTGATAATCATATCATTGCCTTTAATAACTTAATTTCTATACATTCATAGTTTTCATTATCTGTGCTTCATTAATTTTACACATTATTTTTATAAACGTAATTAACTGCTATCAACATTGATACAGCATGAAATGACCTCTTGCATGCTGAGTTGCTATTACGCTACAGAACTAACTCGCTCACTCAACCACTCCAACAAAACACTTGCATCAATGAGCTGACTGAAAATGCCAGACATGAAATTGACAGACATGAAATTAGATGACAAAATATATATCGTTTGAAAGATGTGTATAATAAATTTCATCGTTCAGTCCCGTTTGCACACATAAAAATATGAAACAATGTGGCAAGTTATTTATACTTCATTTTAAGTGTGTGGGTTTACGATCCATTCCCAGAAATCATCGTCCCTATAATAAGCGAAGAGAGTGTGGAATTTGCGTCGCACAACAAACTCAATTAAAAATATTCTTACTAAACAGTACTCAACTCACCGATACTCTACGTGCGTTTTTCGTCTGACTTGGGCAATGATGCAAGACACAGCGATCGTCGTAATAGAGTGGAATCGTTTTGACTTTACACAAGATGGTTAATTAACGTCAACTGAGCTTTGATCTCAGACATTCTTCAAATCGGAGAAGAAAACGGCTACAGGGGAGCAACGCTAAATCGAAGTCTACTCAATCTAGGCACTCAGCCACTTGAAACATGTCTTGCATTATTATGTTGATCAATTTCAGCGCCCACGCATCAATATTTCCCGACAAACTGCTGACTGTATATAGGCTACAGCGACTAGGAAAGTGCAGACAGTGAATGTCAGTAAAGTAAAGCGCAGATTTATATAGCAGATACTGTTTAAAAAGCCTGCCTCTGAGGTGCAAACCTTGATGTATCCCTGTGGGTCAATGAGTAGGTTCTCGGGCTTCAGATCGCGGTAGATGATGTCGAGTGCGTGAAGATATTCAAACGCTAGAACGATCTGTGCGGCATAGAACCGAGCGTGCGGCTCACTGTCTCAGCAAACAACATACACGTTGTAGCCTATACCCAGTGTCCCACCACACCTTAACTACGTCGCTACACTACCCTGTGAAAAATTATGGCAAAATCAAAAGTATCGTCAACGCAGAACCTGCAAAAACTGTCTGCATGCAGAAAGGCCTGGTTTTAGAGTTGTGCCACAGAGGTATCCTTTTATTTTTCTCAAGTTAACTGTAATTTTTTCTCATAACCATTTTGCTGTAGCCTTATCAGTTTGACATCATTTTATTGTGTGAACGACTAAAGGCTTTAAAAAAATTTTTTAGTACATCGTGACTTAATGATTGCCAAAAGCCAATGATCATGAAAGCATTCACTAAACTGCTAGCTGAGCGGTAAGTTTCTACGCACCGTCAACAACGCATATACGCAGCAGATGTTCGGTTCATACCTGAATCTTCCTATCCTGCGCAGATGTGAAAACATTTCTCCGCCGCCGACGAACTCAAGCACCATGTACAAGTTCGAGTTATCCTGACACATTGCAAACAAATGCATACAAATATAGTAATTCCGTACATAAGGCAGTTAGTAAGAACATACAAATCGGATCCGAGTAGTAGAAAATTTTACAGCACTACATGGAATTATGTACCATTTGCTGCAAATGTTACCACAATTGCTAAGCTCCACAGTTTACTTTAAGAGTAGCATAAATTCACAGCAGAACAATAAGAAGGACGCTTTTAAAGTTCACACACTCAGCTTTCGCCTCAAATTGGCGTCATCTCAAAAGTGCACATTTTTGTATGTAGGCCCTACACTGTGGGGCATAAAACACCAAATTTTTTACCATAACTTTTTTAAAATAAAGGTTATCCAATTTTAATAGTTTTTGGTACACATATTCATGACACAACTGGCTCATGTTCACGGGCCAACATTTCAAACATTTTTATAGGCAGTTAAAAATGGACAATTAGATAAATAAACTGTCAGCTAAAATAATAAAAAATATGGACAAAATGTGTGTTTTGCATGTTTTTTTTGATTAAGCAATAACACCAGTGGTTAAAAATGCAATATTTTGTTCGTTTTCTTTCCCCAGGTAGTGCAGAGACAGACAGTAAATGAGGTGGGAAACTAAATAGTCATTTGATGGTCAGTTGTATCAGGAATATTCGTACCAAAACTTATTAAAATTGGATCAGTTGTCTTCAAATTATGATGAAAAAAGTTTTTGGTGTGTTTTTATGCCCCACAGTGTAAAACATACTATGCAGCATCGGCAATATTTTATCCATCACTGTGATTAAAACTGATCTTGAGTTGAATCCCCTGTCCTCATTCCTCAAATTCAGCAACCTTCAAAACCAAAGCAGCTCATCTAACTTTGCTACGGAAATTGCATCTGTCGTTTTTGTCAAATTCTGCCAAATCATTCAGCCAGCAACGACAAATCACTCAGAGATGTATGAAGGCAATAATATCACTTACACAATTAGAACTCAAGTTCGGTGAAAAAGCATCAGTACCCACTGCCATGGACATCATGGGGGATATACAGACGCACAGAAACGCTACACAATGACTAAAGCATGAGAAAACGACAGAAGAACGTAATGACTGCGGCACCATCTAGTGATGATGAACGCAGAAAAAGCTGTCAGTAAATTTTCTCGTATCCACTATATTTAGGCGACTACAGGAAGATATAGAAATGATACTGTAACGTGTAATTGAACTGAACTTAAATTGTATTTGCGACAAAAATAAAATAAAATCAAACAACTAAAAACGATCGCCAATGATACAGTTTACTGTTAATAATATCACAAAATTCACAGGATGAAACATGGCGCTATGAATTTCCAGAAAATTTTTATCTCAGCAGTTCTCAGGGCAGAAAAATTTCTTTTTACAATTCTATTAGTTTAGTTTGTTTTAATTTATTTTGCTGCATATTTGCGAGCGCCCTAAAAACCGTCTGAAAGCGTTTGGTGCAAATCAGTGTCATGTTGGAAGCTGTATGTCGTGCATGTATAAAAATAGTACACTGCAGAGGGAAGTGCAAAAGTGACCATAAGCTGCTGAACTTACTTTGAAGCTGTAGTCGAGTCGAACTAGAAACGGAAACGACACAGACTGAAGAATTCGTTTTTCGTTCAACGTGTGCTCGACTTGCTTCAACTTTACAACCTACAACGCCACACGGACACACGTAAAGTCGCTGAAACGTCGTCTGCAACAAAGTTCCATACATGTTTCAGCAACAAGAAATGTCAAATATAACTCCAAACTGTAGGTCTATGCTGGTATACAACACAAACATATGCAAAAGTAAAGCCAAGAGGCAAAGCCAAATAAACAAAAAACAGCATATTTTGTGTTATTTTTAGATATCAGCACTAAAACGGCTTTTTTTCTCTGGAAAGGACAAAACTGTAACGACCACGAAACATTGTTGACTTCCAATGAGTTCAGGAGTCAGGACTAATTTGCTCCCACCAGTGGGGGCCCAAAGACACAACCAGACGCCGCAGGTGTCGAGTAGGGTGAAAAGGGGGAGAGGTATCCTCTCTGCAGCCGACTATATGGGATCTCAGAAAGCGTCGTAAACTCTCTGGATTCAGTGCAATTTAGTTTCACAAAATACTTCCGGTGGAACGATTGCAAGCAAGCGAGAAAATTTTGGACTTTTCTCTGCTTTCTCCCGATTTGATTTTCAATGAAAGCTTTGAAAGGATTGCAATATTCATCCTAGCTAACTTGTCTATGCAACAGCTAGCCTACACTGGGAGCGCCTTCCTCCCGACCACAGGATTAACGCCCCTGGCTCCCACACGTTTTGCTCAAGTACAGCCTCTGAATGTTCACTGTACTGCTGCGCACCACCTGCACTAAACTAGACACAAATACTATTCATCCACTATATTAAGGCGACTAATGCTAAGCGTAAGCCACAAATTTCATAACTTCATCAAATATTGACTGAAATTCAAAATCCTTTCACTGGAACATTCGGCAGCAAATACGCAATATCACTCCAAAATTTCCGCTACACCCCAAAATCGTTGCTGCACTATTTTGTGAAATATTAATGTTAGCTTCTAAATGCACTAGGCAATATAGCACAGCGTCTGAAGTGTGGCGGTATCTTTAATAATCACTTTATTGCTAATTTGACGAAGCCATCACACAAATTTTGTGGCTTATTCCTGGACTACTCTCTACTTGTTATTGTTGCAAACGTTGCCTAACTGTCTAACATTTAAAGCCAATAAAAAAACTATAAACAAATTATGCATCACCGCGCATTTATGAGTCATGCCCTTAAGTTTGGTTTAGTTATGTCCTTCTATTTCTAACATTGGGAACCTAACAGACGTAAGACCTGCCGATGAAACCATATACAATGCCATGCGGCGGTTGGGTCTCTCGTTTGGATCGACTCGAGATGCAGAACTAAAAACAAACGGACGTAAAATGCAAGAGTGAAATACAGGGCCAAACTGCACGGCCAGAAAATGCAGGACCGGAAGTTCATTAGTTATGTCACGTCGGAAATGAATCAACAACGTAAATCCGTTATATTAGCCAACATGTTTAATAGAACATTATTACAGTCCAATACAATCATCTTAGAGTTTTAATAGCCAATCAAACACATATCGCAACGTTTTGTTTGCAAAGTCGCAGCAACAGTCACATTAATGTAAGCGTTAATGAACGACACTCGATGGTACAGTCGTATCTGCCTAAATAGCATCAGAAACTGAATACACGGAAAGCCGTTGTCCGACGGCTGTTGCTGCACATGCTGCACAAAGCCGTGAGTGTCGACGCGGCGCCAAGCGAGAACCTCAGAACTGGCATGACTGACAGCTGGTGCAGAATGGATGGTAGTCGTGTTTAGCCGATTGTCGTCACTACTGACGTCATCGTCGTCGTCATCGTCATCGCGCACTTGTGCGGGTGCGGGGGGCGGGCGTGCAAGCTGCACGGAGCTACGAGTGATAGACCGGCTGACGGCTCGCAGACACCGCAGTCGTCTGGGTGTTCCGTCGTCAACGCACGACTCCAGTAGCGTCTCGTCAGACTCGCTCTGTCGCTGATGCTGGAATGTCGTCTTCTGTGGTCTGAAGCGATGCACGGATAGATCCATCTCCTCGGAAGACGACGAGGAGGAATCGCTACTGTCATCAGTGACGCAGTGCGCCGTCCCGCTGCGTTGTTGACGCGGTAGAAACGCAAACGGATTCGGCTTCGTCACCTGCAGCACACGTTCACGTTCACGTTCAGCAAGAAACGCGATCCGTAATACTGTAAACAAAAAAAAACAAAAAAGACTTCCCAATTTATCAACAGCTAACTAACTGTCAACTGGCCAGAGTATTAATATTACTCGGCTGCTTTAAATTTCTAACTCTAATTCTAATAAATTATCACACAACAAAATAACAAAATGTATTTATCCAGAAAAAATCATTACAATTCCATGGTAAATTAAAAAGTAATACTTCTGTAACCTGGATTTGGCGTAGTGCAACAGCATGATAACTGCAGTCCAACAGTCGGTAGGCCTATACGTTCAGCCGTTCGGCTCGTTCCATACCGTTGCATTGCATAGACGATCAGCCGGTGCAACCGAGCATACCGGTATCTTTCCTGATGTTAACAGAGCGTTGGTCGCTTGTCGTGCAGACAGTATAAAACCGCTGGACGTCGGTATAGCAGCAGTTCCAACAATGGATCGGTACGGTCGGTTAATTCGTATCAAGTTTTTGCTTACTAACAGTCTGAGAACGATGAAGCCAACAGTCACTCGCGGACCATTTTATATCACCAAGAAAACCCGCTTGACAAGCCGACACTGATGCTCTTCGGAAACTGGTCATAATACTGATACGCGCAAAGCATTATAGGCCAGGTCATTCAGTGACTGAATACGCCTCATCCAGACCTGGCGTCAGCAAACTCAAGCGAGGCGCGGCGATGCGACAAAAAAAACCACAAACAGCTACAGGGGTAAATTCTTTGACATCTCCAGCTGCCACTGTTCAGTATAGCAAACAGCATTTCAGATAGCCGGCGGTGAGCTTTCTTTTTCCGGCAGCCCAACGATTTGATTGTCTGTCATTGTTTGAATACTGTTCTGCTTATTCTCGGAAAAACATGATGAAGATCACGATTATCTTAAACTGTGTTTTATTTTTAACGTTCTATATTTTTCCGGTCCTGCATTTTGGCGTTACCATGACGTTAACTTATTACAGTGGCAAGGTATTCAAAATCTCAGCGTGAAATTGTTATTTTGAATATTGTTTAAAAAGTGCTTTTCTCGTGTCTCTTGTATGTATGTTTTGCAATAACTCGAGTCGACAATATTTAACTTTTTGAACCGCACTCATACAGGCTCTAGCAGTAGAGTAGTTATCTGTAACGAAAAGATAGAATCAACGAAAGATCCATGACGTTCATTGATCTATGCAAATTTTTCACTGATCGATATGGCATCAACGCATCAAAAACCGCCGATGTCGCCGCGGGCCACATCACAGAACTCCATTAAACAACTTGCTGCACTAAGTTAACCCTTTGCACACAACAGAAAAACTGTACGGTACATTTGCAAAAAAGACCAAAACAAAATTATGCAAATTTGCAAGGGTCCGCAAGAGGCAGCCGATGACCAAATGGTTGCTGGTCATTGGGACGATGTGACAGTACAAAGAAACTACAAACTATAAAACCGTTGGACTGGCAAGGTCACTAAACAACGCACTGACATTGACAGCTACGACGTCACGTTCCATATGTTAAAAAAACGTATACACCCCTCGCCACACTATCAAATAACCCGACTAAATAATCACCAATACAGGGCACAAATATATACCAGAAACATTTACACTTAATAGTAACCAAAGAAAATAATAAGACCATGTACTTGTATTACAAAACTCACAAACCTTCTGTTTTTCTAGTATTTTCATGGCGTGAAAGTTTTTGGACGTTTTGTGTTGCGACAGCATGACACGCCCGAAAGAGCCTGTACCCAGAGTTCTGACCCGCTCGAAGTCGTCCAGAGCGGCAGTGTTCTAACACACAGACGAACACACATTGAGGTAACACCAAATATAGCAGATACAGAGACTACTATATTTGGTAGCACTTCAGACATAACTATCGACATCAACGCCCAAATAAGCGAAAGACGCAGCAGAAAGATGTAGACAGATAAAGTCACGACACGTTGAAAAAATTTTTTTCTCTCACTCGGTTGGTCAGTATAATCCTCATATAGTCAATCTTGGTGTTTTGTTTTATCGAATACTCAAAAGATAATCCAATCATACAAAAGTCTTGTCGTGGTCACTAAGGCATCACAAATTCAGTCTCACTAGAACTGAAAAATCTGAGTAGCAACGCCAAGCACAGGACATGAGCATTGACCCAAACTGAAAGCGGCATGCTTTTCTTTCTGTCTATAATATTATACTCTGGGCAATCACTCTCGGTGAAATATGCCAAGCTGTGCATGCTTACCTGTGCTGGTTCTTCCCATTTCTTGTTGAAGTCTTCTTTCGCCTGCGCCAAGAACGCTTTGACTGTAACACAACACAGTTCATCAGTCCATTTAACATGCAGCTGTCATGGGACGTGAGGCAAAACGTCATCACTCATGGCCCGCAAAAACTGGCTGGGTAGTTGGTATAGACCATCTATAATACAAATGCATTTAAACGTGGTGAGTTAACCTCGCACTAAATGCTATTAATGCGGCCCCAATAATTTAAGCTGGTTTAGCTAAAACCATTTCCAGTCAACGCTGGCAACTACAGACAACGTAGTCAAGGCACACCACGCTGTATGAAGAAAGATACGTACGACGTATTTCTCAACAAAATTTTTACTCTTGCTGCAACAAAAAAAAATTATTCACAGGTGGAGCTTTAATCTCTCAATATATAGGCTAAGTCTTGCAATTTATTTCTTAACATTCTGCTGCAAACCGCATGACTTGTGACGTACGGTAATAAGATTATAACGCCGTAAACTCTGTACCGTTTTTCTGTGGACCACCCTGTAGTAAGTACTACGTACATGTATTCAGTTTTTTTTTCAATTTACAGCATCTTGTATCGTTTTACTGCAATATGTACATGTATGTGCTGCCTTTTGGCGTAACAAATGACTGATTGATTGAATGCGCGTCGAGCCCCGTAGACAACGGACAGTGCACTTTGCATATAAGATGTCCATATCCCAGAATAGCTGCTGGTCCTCAGCTAGTGTGCGGCGCTGGCGGCGTCATTCTAATACTGTGTATTCGATTTCCGAACACAATTTCCCGTCCAGACGTCGATGCCATCCGGCTACAATTGCATTACTCCACGAGCCAGCTCATTCGTCCTGTCTTAATCCCGAGTAATGACAAGTTAAGTTATTTAACTGCAAATTCCTTAATACTACTAATTCGCCAAGACAGATTACGTTCCATCGCGAAATTCGTGACCAATAATTCTTTAATTCTTTTTCACTCTACAAATTGCGGTCGGGCTATTGTTTTATTAGCCTATCTGTCTCACTGCTATAGCACAGCATGGGACAGATTATACAAAAAAACAGCTGCCGCTAGGGTTGGGCCGACAGCCAGCGTCGACTTTCAGCCGCGGAAAGGTATTTCCCAGAGTGACTACACTGTTATACACGCTATAATGACGCTGCTGTATTGAACGCTACAACTAACGCTAAAATATGATACGGTAATTCGACGCACATTGTGATGGTTCCAGGCAGCAACTTTGCATTCAAAACTGCGGCCAAACCGCTGCAGATGGGAACATGGTTACTATTAGCATAAGAACTCGTCATCGCCGTATTCAACGGTACCATCGCCTACCCCGTATGACTTACCGTTCAGCCACAATACCGCACGACTGGCATAGCAGAATGCGTAATGACCATTCAAGGTCATCCAAAGTCAATGATTTTCGTGTCATGTGAAAGGGTTTATGCGACTTCCTATTAGTTTTCCAGATACGGCCAGTTATCGGTCGTGATGTAAGGATATATGGCATGACGCTCCGTAGCTCTGATATGAGTTCTCACAAACAGCTATATATACTCTTTAATTAACTTTTTCTTACAAGCTGCTTGGTGAACATCTTCGCAAGACAAGACATTCGCTGAAAGAAGATTAAAACCATATACCGAAAAGAGACCTATATTTAGCTGCATCGCACGCAGTCACATAGGATTATGACAGCTAGCCGTAAATTAGGACAGTTAGCACGGTGCGTGATATATACGGCAACGCTAAAAGCCCGGGCTTAGAGCTTACTTATACCATCAGTGCTGTACGGGTTGATGGCTTCCGTGAATTGCGTGAATCCGCGCGATGCCAGACCAATCACGCAGCGCAGCACGCAATGCACACTGAGACCTAAGACTTACAGGTCTATCTGCTGCAGTAACGCTAAATCAAACTTGCAGGCAATTGAGCGTCATCTGCAAACCAAACCTCCGAACATAATCCGAATAGAACCGTAATTCTCAGCATATCATTTGTCGGTGAAACAATCTAGCCTCTAACAACTCCGATAGGCCTACGAGGTGCCAACCTATAAAACGGAAAAAGGCTACTCAAGCATGCACCGTCACTCAAGACAGACTTTTCTCTTTCGTCGTTCATATCCGGCCGTAATCATCTGACACTTCACTATCGTAATCCGATAATGCTTATTATTTAGGCCATGCTAAACTATCTATGATAATGACGAGAATGATGAAAATCGGCGTGCCCGTCAGTGCGATGGTCTCACGGTTGTCGGAATAGACCTCTGGCGAGCAAAGAATAGATCCCTACCGGCTGAATACGAGTGGCAGCTAAATGTCGCAGCGACGGCGCCGTTAAAAGCAGACGTGTATAAAGCTTATCAGAGACGTCGCACGGCGACAGGGCAGCATTATATGTATGGCTTGGAGCGAGCTGCGTACATCGACGCCGACAACGAAAATAGATCATCGTCGGCTGAGCGCAGCCAGTCTGTACTCTGTACGCCCTGCAGTATTGTTCCAGGCACGCCGTGTATCAGCGGCAGTGGCTAATAATAGCCACGACTAACAGTACAGAGCTGCTGGGCCAGCCATGTAGATGCGTCGCCACCGAGCAGTGCAGTATGCCGAGCGCGGAAATCACTAACAGCTGACTGACTGTAGTGAATGGCAAGTAGGCCTACACTACAGCACGCCTCGCCTCGACAGTCAGAGGTCTGCGTACAGATTCGCTCCAACACTCCAATCCGCTTGTTGTCTTCAATCTTCATTCATTAAATGAACCAGGTGAACTATCGCAATGGCTGTGCTGTGATGACAATACAGTGGCCCGTATGATCTGCCAGTGCCAACTCCTCCAGCTCGATTTTCTACCAATTTAACTCAGCCTACTGACCTCAGCGGGAACTAAAGCTACAAGAGTGTAATAGGGTGTTTACACGATCGAGCAAACTTCGAGCAAACATCGTTTGCTCGATGTTTGCTCGACGTTTGCTCGATCGTGTAAACACCCTATAAGACACAAGTGGCCAGATCTGCCGTTGAGGATAGGAGACTGAGTTGACAGTACCTGGTCACTCGAGTCTTGCATCAAATAGCTCCAGTTTCCGCTGAGGTCAGTAGGCTGAGTTGAACTGAGAGAAAGTCGAGTGATTTCTGAAAAAAATTAAGTGGACTCCAGAAAAGTCAGCAGATAGAGGCGACCGTATACGATAGTACCATAAACATTGGCATTTGTATCATTTATCATTCTTATCCGCAGAATAGAAAGACAATCGCTAGACAATGACAAAGTGATGCAGATTTACTGTGCTAGATCCTCAAACGACACGCTTGCTCCGTATGCAGCTTTCTAATCAGCAATCATGATGATTGCTGATTAGAAAGCTGCATACGGAGCAAGCGTGTCGTTTGATGCTACTTCGTTAATACATGTGCGTGGTTAACTCTATGCCATATGTAGTGTATTTTGTGCCGTAAGGTACCTTCGTATTTTCGGTAAAATAAAATTAAAATCGGGCTTATTTTTATTACTAAATATTTTAAGTCCATTTCCCTAAAATTATTTATCTTTTGGACATAAATAATAAACATTTTAAATTCATATCTTCCGTTAAAAGGTCATCAAACGTCGCCTTTTAGTGTAGTATAAAGCCACATGTGCTGTCGTAGCTCCCTGGGAGTCCCTGCAAATACGTTATGTAATAATTGCTAAAAATACGTTATCTTATAACAATGGCAGTCACGTGATAGGCAGCCTAGGCCCTTTTGGCCGGCTCCGGCAGTATAAAAGGCGAAGCGCAGTGATGACGTCACCTATACTACTTACAGCCAACTGTTCGTACCAAGCAGTCTCTTTCACTTTCCATCAGATCAGCACAGGTACTTCTTCGCAGACTTCGTCTGGGTGAATGTCGTCTGAACTATTACCTACACCAAATGGGCCTTCACCAAACTGGTAACTGCGACTTTTGTGGCCTTCCAGAAACTATAGAACACTATCTCATCGAGTGTACAAGAAACAACATATCACAAACAGTCAAAAAAGTCTGTGTTGAACACA
>Ga0056128_1000446_pt1 | contig 36814 bp, 37 predicted proteins | sample WorMetLIZISLAND2_FD_71113 | JGI IMG/M metagenome (GOLD analysis project Ga0056128, IMG submission 71113) | Marine gutless worms symbiont microbial communities from Max Planck institute for Marine Microbiology, Germany - Olavius geniculatus... ...
TAGTGCAAAAGCAGACGTTGGGTGAGGTAAAAACTAAAACACTTATTTCATAGCCAGTTGTGTCATAAATATTTCTGCCAATTATTATTAAAATCTGCTAATCTTTATTCGAGGTATGATCGATAATGTTGGGGATGTTTTTTCAGGTTTTCTGTTTATTTTAATGCATATTTCGGTTGATCAGCTTTCCCTAGGTAGTGCAGAAGCATACATTGGGTGAGGTGGAAAACTGAACGGTCATTAGATGGCAAGTTGTGTCAGGAATATTTGTGCCAAAAATTATTAAAATTTGATAATTGGTTTTCAAGATACAGTTGAAAATGTTGGGGATGTTTTTTTTGGGACACAGTGTACATCCGTTCATCACTGACCCAAGATACAACACTGGTAACAGATGACATCACATACGGATGGACAACATGAACGTATGCCTCCAGCTTTGCCTACAGAGTACAAATGGAAGGCAAAGACATGAGATTAAATTCAGAAATATGACGGTGCTTACCAAAGAGTGATTTGTTCAGACATTACACAATTCCAAGAGCTGCAATTTCAGCAAAGCAGCTATGTCAAAGTGAAGAAATTACTGAGGTGCATTAACTACCGTATTCTGTTCATGAATTATCGACAAATTTATCATTCAGTATCAGTTAGCCAGTCAACGACAGACTCCAAGTATGGAGGGATCTCTGTAATCTAGCGTTCGTCCGTGGCAGCCACCGGAGCCTGTTTCAGCTGCAGGAGTATGGATCGCATGCGTGTGATATCCTTGGCGTTACGAGAGCTCTTTGGGTTGAAGTCACACAGACGACAGACTCGCTCCCACTCGCCGCCCGGCTTTCGCTCATCTCTCTGCTGTATAAACGCGTCCTCATTCTCCCTGCAATAACAGAACATGGATGAGTGAGTGAGTGAGTAAAAAAAGTAAACATGTGTATAGCTCTTAATAGGAAACTCTTCACACAGCTATGGAGCGTCACCTGCCATATGTGATCACACAGTGTTAGCTGCCACAAGACACAGGTAAACACGCTCCGCCTTCTTAACCCCAGCCAGAGAGGCCGGTACTCGATTTACCTATCCCACAAGGATGGAAGGCTGAGTTGACATTGGTGTCGGCTATATACCGAAATGGTTTACCTGTCCGCAGACAGTCACCCATAGAAGCAGTAACCACTTGATAGTCCTGACCAGGAATTGGACGCAAAAACATTCGATCGTAAATCTGACACCCTAGCGTTACACCATCAAACCATTGTTTACACAGGTTTACAATCCCATTCTACACATTACATAAGAATTTGTCCCTCGAAGAAGGGCATTCCTGAGGCCCTCTTCCTCCCCTCAATTCTCATTCCTTTCCCCCAAATCCACTATGGGATATGGGGAGAACTGTTGTAAGCTCAAACTGCAGAGTCCAGGGTGGAAATCAAGCTGCAAACCAGTGTTTGAATTGCCGGGAGGGTTGAACCCCCCATCCCAACTCCTAACACACTGTCAAATTACGTAATGACGGATCAGCTATACACTGCACACACACGATTCACATCACAATTTTGGTCGGGCTCCAACCTTCAAAAAGTTCAACCCCCAGCTAATTTCTCACAATTCAAACACTGCTGCAAACACATTTTGGGCTAAATTAAGATGCATCACATTTTAACAAATTTTCGTTTATGTGCAATGCAAATGATGTTACTGTTTTTACAGGTGACTGATACGTTAGAAAACAAATTTCATTCGATTTGGTTTTTGGTACTCACCTCCAATGTTGGATTCTCAAGCGGGGGGGGGGGGTATTGCCCCCTGAGCCCATCACCTAACTATGCCTATGACATGCTACAGGACATTTATAGAATGGTCACTCCAGGCAATCTCTTGCACTGGTACTGACAACAAAAATCAATCAACATAAACACCAAGTAACAATAATAACTAATAAACTACCTATATGCACATAAACAAATACATTACACGACAAAGCACATAGTAACTAATGATGCAAAACTATATGATTAAGGCGCCTTTTGTGCTATCAAACCAGGGAACATAAGCCCTATTCCATAACTCCTAAAAATTGAAGGAGTAGAGTATGCAAGGCTACAAGTAATGGATAGCATAGTAAAAGTATTGCTAAAATGTGAGTTTAACAATGGCAGATGTGTCCAAAATTTTCCCTCCGACAACTCCTTAACAGTTGTTATGTGATGATCTCGGATGAACATCTGAGTATAAATAACGAAATATAAACGAACTGTCAAAAAATCACAAATTTGTACCATAAATAACACAGTACAACAAACTTCCTATCAATGTACACCGTGTCCCAAAATTAGCGGCACCCCTGCTTCAAACATGCTAATTCAGTTTGTAGTTCATGGATTTCAACGAAACATCGTACACTGCACTATCTTAACATTACTTATAGTCACACCCATTATGACGTATGCACTTAACCGTATGTGCCCAGCGTAACGTTATTATGCCATCAGAGTTTGTTTACATTAAGATACGATCAATGCATTGTTATTAACAAAGGGATCAAGCAGAAGAGTACCTGCCTTAGACTAAGAGCTTGCATCGAAGCCAAATGTGGCCATTTTGAGCATAGACTGTAAAGACACATTCAAAATGATTGTCTCAAGGAATGTTTCAAATTTTGTAAAAATCTATCAAGTATTAACGATTTTACACTAACTTATCTGTAAGGGTGCCGCTAATTTCGGGATACAGTGTATATTGCATTTACATGTGCTGCAAAATAACTCCAAAAACAACAGAAAAAACACCGAATGTCATGCCAGTTTCACAGCTCGTTAGATGCCGCATAATAACTTACTGTACAACAAAAGCAAAATAACCCGACAGCTTTAAACATGAATCAACAGAACTGTTCCGATAACATATACCGAAACTCTTGGCTGTATAGCAAATAACTTTTTCCAGATTAACACCGTCACCCTGTGATGACATCGTAAACACAGCTTATGCACTGAATCAAAATAAACAGCAAACAATGAACATGCTCCCAACTCGATAGCCAACACCAAATAAGATTTAGAAAGTAAAGCAATGGCACGAATCCGTAAAGCTACGATCACGGCATAACAGACCCAGAAATGTACCGAGGATGGGTATCCTAAAACTTTTATGCTAAGAGTGATTTAGAATATTTCATAGAATGTATTTTTTATTGTCGAAAATTATGTTTATCACATTTGCACATGAAAATGTGATCTTTGAGTTATGCCCCGTGTACACGATGAAGCAAACGTGAAGCAAAGATAAAGCAAACGTATTCAAAATACACATGTGGGACGTGTGCTCTAAGGTTTGCTTCATGTCTGCTTCACTGTGTAAACAGGGTATTAGTTGGCAAAACTTACTTTTGGCCTGTATTACCAGTACTGCATCAGCAAAAGACAACCTAGACTAAAACAAACTAAAACAGAATAAAAAACACAAATGTTACTTACAGGTAATACAGCTAAGTTTCGGCCATTGCTTTATCATTACTTTAACGACTACGACGCAATCATGCAATACACAACAACAGAACATGAACTTGACGTAAAACAAAAAAAAACAATGATCATATCACCATTCCAGCCAGCCATTCTCACAAGCAGCCACTAAGAAAGAACACCTACAACAACTGATATTGCTTATGCACCAAACCTACCCCTGAGGTGCCTGCCTGCATTAAACAGATGCAAAAAAGCTTCAGACATCTCCAACAGACAACTCATGTCAATAAGAAGCCAAGAAGCCCGTACATTCGTAGAAAACTGGCAAAAAGACATGACCTATGCTAACTAGGAACAGACTAGCATACAGAGCATTAGCAAAGACAAGTGGAATTAGCCACAAAGAGTATAAATGACACGGGAATAAGTTTCAGATAAACTCAGTCATTACTTGCAAGAGACCAGAACTGCATGGCTTGATATATATAGTAGTTGCAATAAAACAGATGATGGCAATGTTGGAGACTACATCTGATAGTTACATGTAGTAGTAAATGAGAGATTTAGCTGCTACTAGTATAGCTACTAATTCCGCTTTTCATCTCCAGAATGACCCACTAGACGTGTTGAGCTAAATTCTACTTGCACTCATTCACTACATGGTTTCGCAGGCCTATTTTAGCAGTTATTCCAAACAAGGCTATGCTGTTTAATAACACGTTTACACGATGAAGCAAACATGAAGTAAAGATGAAGCAAATGCATTCAATATACACGTGCATGACATGCACTCAAAGTTTGCTTCACGTCTGCTCCAACAGGTAAATGGGCTATAATGCAAAATGTTGAGAAAATATATAGACCACACACACCAAATAACCAGCCATTCATCTGATGCACGAACACGGCACAATGCTCAGTACGGTATTATTAAAAGTCGCAATAAAATGCCCAAAACTTCACTGTACATATGTGTACCTAAAAATAAAAACATAACAACACCAAGTACAAGAAAAAGCAAAATGAAAAATGACTATTCTGCTTATGCATTGTGTAAACACACACTGACAGGAAAATACATACACACACACATGGATGCATTTACCTGTTGACTTTCTTCTGTTTCTCCAGTTGTTCGGTGCGGTGCTTGTACCAGTCCTCTAGCTCTCGCTTTGCCTGCTCACGCCACTCAGCTTTCTGATGTTCCGACTCGGCATCTAGTAAAACAAGAAGCCCAGCTGTCGCTAAGATAGCCGACCGTACTGGTCATCAGTGACCTTCAAGGTCATCTGAGGTCAATTATTTTCAAGTCATTTGAAAGCCGATATGCCACTTCCTATTAGTGATCAATAGCAACTTAGGCCCTAACTCACACGGTTTACCCACAATAGTGTGTACTGACCTTCAAGGTCATCCAAAATCAATGATTTTCGTGTCGTTTGACAGGGCATATGCGACTTCCTATTAGAGATTAATAGTCATGTTCCCTTCAGTACAAACACTGTGTAGTCAATTCAGTGAGTCACACACATAAACTGGAAATAAAACACACCTTTCTTCTTCAATAACTCGGCCTGCTCTTCCCGCCAGATCCTGATCTTTTCAGGTTCTGCGCGGCGTTTGTCCATACTTTTCACCTGACTGTATGGGTCAGCACCAGGCTCTGACATTCCCTGAATATAAACAAGTCCAACGATTGAATAATAACGTGTAAAAGTGGCTATACAAATGGGCAAATTCTTCAAATGAAACTCTAAAAGCACGACCTTTAAATCAACAAAAAAGATAACCACTGTGACAAGCTTTGAATAAGCTATGACTTAACCACGAACACTGGTATCCATGAAGGGCATTATAACTGCACAAAGACAGACGAGCTGTCTGATGTACAGCATGAGACTAGCTGAGAAAAGTGGAGCTCAATCAGAGAGGCACAATGGGGGTGAATTGCCCACTTGCAAATTTTTGGATGTCAGAAAACTGTCAAAAAATCTTCTTGTATCTTGTCAGAAACATTCTCGTCCAAAAATGGATAATTTTGGGCTAAAAAACCCATTTGGGGTAAAACATAGCCTCAAAATTAAAATCTTGAGCACCCGTAATTCTGTCTGTCAGAAATTTGTAACTTTCTGTCAGAACTCTGTCGGAAATTTGCATGTAGTGTCTGTCATAAAACTGCAAATTTCTGCTCCACTTACTAATGAAACCGACGATGCTATCAAATGTTGCTGCTGAGCAGAAAGATATGTTACATGTACCAGAAATAAATATGATCAGCTGGACATGTACACCATGGTCCATAAAAAATGTAACACTTTCATTTGTCTATATCTTTGCCAATTATTGACCGATTTTCAAAATTCTCATTTTGGTACAATAGAAAAAAAACACTTCAGACCAACATTGCAGTGAATGTTCTTTATGACACTAAACTGTGTAAGTATAACACAGTCTAGTGTCACACGAATCATTCATCGCAATGTTGGTCTGAAGCATTTTTTCGTTTACCGAAATTTTTGTTATTATCATTAGTTTTTGCTTACATTGATATTTCACGAGGCAGTGTAGAAATGCATTTACCATGCTGTGGGATATATAATAATCACATTATTGCAAATTGGCTGCAGAGTGTGCCAGTGATAAAATTTTGACAAGAAAAGCCTAGCTAACGCAAAGGGGAACGTGCGACGGCGGTGTATGTTTGAGGGCCCACTGTGAACAAATCTAAGCTCATCGATCCAGCAATTGACATTGGGTACAATGTATTTACATATGCCAGATGGCGCCAACATCTCGCATGAATGCAGCCGCTCTTGAAATATGTGTCGCAGCCCAAAATCACCGAAAAATCCATAAACCCCCTATTTTTGGCGTTTACGGTCATCCAAGGCCATTGATCGTGGTGGCAATCGAGAGTCAGTGTACGACTTCCTATTAGTGATTAATAGCAATCTAAGCCCTATCTCGAATCGTTCTTGAGACACAGCAACTTATTGGCTAAAAATCGCAAATTTTTCCCATCCCCCTCTTATTTAGCACTTTCGTTCAGTGTGACCCCCTTCGAATGTACGGAAAAGCTTTATGGTTCCTAAAACTAGAGTCTTCCGAGCAGCCGATGGTGAAAATTTGGTAATCCTAGCTTGCACCATTTTTGACTGATACACCCGTGTGATGGATGGACAGACAGACAGAAGGACAGAATTGTGATGGCTAAGACGCGCTATAGCAGCACCTGCTGTCGCGCAAAAAAATCGGTCAATAACTGGCAAAGATATGGACAAAAGTAAAGTGGCACGTTTTTTATGGCCCACGGTGTCTATCATTAGCTCTCGAGCAATATGTATGTATGTATGCATCAATTAGCAAAAAAACAATGCAGTCAACTCACATATTCACCATCTGCATCCGAGCTGGCAACAAACCCATCGAAGTCAGCAGCTCCAGAGTCACTAACTGTGCCGTAGCCGACCGTTGCATTGAACTGGATCATTGCAATTTTATCACAACACAACAATTAGTGACAATCATAGCATTTGGTTTGCATTAAGTGCTCAGCCAGAAAATAGAAATTCCCATAGTTCAGTTTTGTTTAACACAGCCTATGCCAAAATGGCTAACCGAATAAACAAGAAATTTAAGCCAATGCTCACGAGACGTGCGAAAGCCTATAGCAGTCCCGGTTCAGTCGTTTAGCTGAAAATTGGAGTGTTTACGCTAAGTTAGTATACAAATACCAAATTCTCTATCTGGATTGCATACTGGTAACGACAGTTCCGTGGTGCCACCTTGTGAATGATATAGACTTGTGTCAAAGCCAGAAATCGCCAAAAAAATCCACAAAACCGACAATTTTGGCGTTCAAGATCATTCAAGGTCACTAAATTCAACGCCAATTGAGAGCCAGTGTACAACTTCCTATTAGTGACTAATAGTAACCTAAGCCCTATCTCACACCATTACTGAGATACAGCGACTTACTGTCCAAAAATCGCAAATTTTTCCACCCCCTTTCATTTAGCGCCCTCATTTGAGATGAACCCCTTTGAATTTATGGAAAAGCTTTACGGTTCCTGAAACTAGAGTCTTCCAGGCCGCTGACGGTGAAGATTTGATGATTCTAGCTTGCACCACTTTTGACTGATCCACCCGTGTGACAGACAGACAGACAGATGGATAGAATTGCGATGGCTAAGATGTGCTGATGAAAGCAGTTGCTGCTTTCGCGCGTAAAAATGCAAGTATTAGAAAGACAATGAGCATTCCTATCAACATCAGAATGACATGACATCACATCTGTACAGTTAGCTAGCAAAACATCCTGAACATGAAGTTGTTCAAAAATTAATTTAATGCAAAATATCAAAATTTTTGTCATTACAGAGTAAAATATACAACTAAATGTGCACGTTATTCATTAACAGATTGTAAAACTACAATAAAAACAATGCGAAAATACACTGTCTGGAAAGTTTGTTTGTATTTTCTCAAAATGTCATCAACCGCAGATAACATATTTTGCCATTCCAGTCTTGCTATGTAACATACATGACATAAATGTTGCAGAAACAATGACTAAGAACAATATTCAGATATGTCCATAATGCATATCTGTAGAGTGTTGACATCATCCCTTTTAGTAATTAACTATGGTAATAAATGCTGCAAATTACAATTTGTGCACTCTATCACTTACAGAAATCATCTGTATTAATACCTCTATTATTTTTGTGCCCCAGCAATAAAGATCTGTGGGGTTAAACTATTACTATTACTGTCATTGCTTATCATTACTATTATCACCATTATGGTATTATAACGCACATACCTCAGTGTTTTGTGTATCTCCAACACCAAAATTTTCTACAAATATAAAAATTATCAAATTCATACATTAAAAAGTTCCAACCACATTATGCCTGCGTGATGAACAGGTGAGCTGGAAAATTGTTCCACAGCCTTGGACCTGCAGCAGCAAAGCATCTGTCTCCATAGCTGCTGTAGGTCCGTCTGACGACACATGTCCTTGAGTTGGCAGAACACAGGTGACGAGTGACGACCTTTGCCTGAGACCAGCTGACAGTCGGCAGCCAGGTAAGCTGGAGCCATGCCGAACAGTGACAAGTAGACCACCTGGAGTAACCATCTTAAAATCCACCCGACACCAAACCGCAAGCCAGTGCAGCTCCTCTAACATCAGAGTTATGTGGACATAGCGTCAAGCGCCCGACACCAAATGTGCAGCCACATTCTGAACAGACTGCAGCCTACTCATCAGACCGTCAATGATGCCATAAAACATGGAGTTAAAGTAGTCCAGGCAACACAAAATAAATGCCTGGGCCAACGTCTTGACGGCATCAGATGACATCAATCTGACGAACAGTCGGAGCTGCCGTAGCTGGTAGTAGCCGCTGCAACACACGGCAACTACCTGTGCAGACAGTGTCAGCTGGCTGTCGATGATGGCGCCAAGGTTACACACTGTCTCTGAGACGTCAATACATGCCGACACCACCGGAATCTCTGAAACGTTGATTTTCGCCAGCTGCTGTTGAGAACCCAACCACATCACCTGGGTCTTGGTGGGGTTTAGTCAAAGTTGGCTGGCCTTCAACCATGCCTCGATGTCGACGACATGAAGTGAGACGTCGGACAGCAGCCGGTCACCGGCCAGTGTGCTGATGTAAACCTGTGTCACTGTGTGTCATCGGCATGCTGCAGGCTGAGTCCATGACGGTTAACATCGAGGGCCAGCTCAGCTCTGTACAGAACGTACAACAGCTGGCCCAGTACACATCCTTGCGGAAACCCAAACAGTACTGACTGCACAGAAGAAAGTTGACCACTGTAGGCAATCTGCTGCGTTCTACTGGTCAGAAATGACCACACCCAGTCAAGGACTGAGTCAGTCACTAAACCTGGCCAATCAAATCCAAATCCTGGGTCCATCACTGGCCGGTGGAAGAACAAAATGTACAAATAACACAAAGGGTTAAGGCACTATGGCAGAATCCTAGAATGATGAAGATAAGCTAAATAAAATACATAAAAAGTGCCTATAATGGCCCACATAAATATTTCGTACCATATTCACTGATAACGGGTCTCACAATTCCCTCACATAGCACAATACCGCAATACCACAATACCAGATAGAGCGCAGTTGGCGGAAGCTGCTGGGCTGGCCAGCTTTGCCTTAACCCTAACTTTAAAGAATGTGACTGGTGGCTGCACTGTCGTTGACACATGCGCGCAGTCGGCAGCAGCAGTCTGATACTGTGGTATTGTGATATTGTGGTATGTCAAGGAATAGTCACACCAATGATAACCCCCAACTATGGCTACAGGTAAAATGCGGATTGCGGATGTGAGAATGTCGCAACAGGTAATGCTGTAATTCTTCTTCTCTTCTCTTCGGGATATGTGCCAACTTGAATATGTTGAATGCTCCGGCATGGTATAAGCTGTAACTAATATTAGTTTAACCATTCCCTAACCCTATTCCTAGTCATAGCCTTATCTCTAACCACAATCCTAACCTTAATCTTAGCCGTATCCCTAACCATAGCCCTAATTGTGACATAACATCCGCAGATCCGCTTTTTACCATTGTCCCACAATGGTCTACTCATGATTACACGCAGCACATTTCCACACAGTGCCAAAAATTAACGAAAAGCACGTTTCAGCGCAGCTAAGTAGGTGCCAAGGCCCCTACTAAACCTATTGTGTGAAGTTTGAAGTGTATGTCGACTCGACTGAAGTCCTTTGCAGCGTGCTGCTTAGCATCCGTATAATCTCTGCTTGATAGGACTACGTTATGTTATTGGTAAGAGATGACGTAGTTTAACATCGAGCAGACCCAACTAATTAACTCAGGCAGCAACTCGGCAGCAGTTGCTATATTGTCAGTCGCTGCCGTGACATGGAAGCGAACACAGTCACTTCACATTTGTGTAGAATAAAGCAGAATTTAATCAGAATCGTATACAGTGTCGAATGCGTTATACAGCAGTTTCCCCTAAACTTTCTACGGCCCGCTACCGCAGAGCTAATTAGCCCCCACAGATCACAGAGCTAATATGCTCAAGCCTTTGTACATGAGCAGCGACTTTTTGATGAGTAATTAAGTATTTTCGAAAATATGCGGTGTTTATTAAATTTTTGCTGTTACTGTATAGATCTACTATTTTGTCTATCGAACTTTTCCTGATACGAGACTTTAGGCCTGTTGCTGTTATCGGCCACCCTGAACGTAGGACTTTGCTGCATTGACTTGCTGAATATTCGTATTTGTTATAATTTATCGATTTCATTGTATTATTATTGAATAAAATGTTAATCATATTTTTCTTATTATTATAGAAACTGTCAAACTGTTTAAACCTGGACTTTGAAATTGCTTATATAATTTTCTTGTATTTATGTAATGTTTTTGTGACTCTGATTTTTGTGCGCCGTGATTTTAATAAAAGATAAACTTGAGATTCTCTTGCAGATTAATGTTGATTTGTTGCTTAGCTAGCCTGTTTGTCTTACTTAGTAAGATCTCACAAAGTCGCGACCCCAAAATCGTGACACAAGATAACACCTTTGTGTACAATTGACGACTCTTTGATGATCAGTTAAATGCAGGCCGATCGTAATGCACAGCACGTTTCTGCATTGAAACGGGAAAAAAGGTAATTTTTGGTGCTGCACGGAAACGCACTGCACATACTTGTGAGCGCCCCCGCAACTACCTGCCTATTTAGCTAAACAAGCATGCATATAAACATTTTCTTTGACATTCTATGGTTACTTTTTTCAGCAAGATCAGATTTTCCTTTACGAAACCGAAACGCCTGAGCTGACCGATGCATTATGGGAACTGTGATAAACCGACCTGCGCCCATCATCCATGACAAGAGGTACGACATAAAAACAGCAATAACTTTTTGCCCCGAACATCTCAGAACGGGGCAACTTGCAGTCATGATATATATTACTAATACTACCAAAATATGACAAATGCAGCTTGTAACCAATTTTGTCCCGGTTGAATAGGACAACAATTTTCAACAGGCTGACTATCTACCTATTTCAGTCACTTCTGAAGCAATCTGGGGTGGCAGCTGTAATATAGATTTTTGCCCCCACCTCAAACCATATGTTTTAGTCCGAACAGGGCCAAAGAAATCAAAGCAAATTGATAAGCGAAATCGTCAAATAGTTGTGTTACGTCGTCATACCGAAATCATCTTCTAGCCCTGCTAACTTGTCTTGTTCTCTCATAAGAAAGTCAGCAACCAAATCTTTTTCACCATCCGTAGCGCCTGGATCATTTGTAGCGTCAGCATCGGCCATTTCGCTAACCTATTTATTATCTAAATCTAAACGAAAAATTAACATGAATAACACAACCGGAAGTACGACACGCCTACTAAACTGAACAAAACAAGTTAGTAAATAAGTAAGCATGAATAATATTGTCCCAAAGATTATAGAGCGAGCAAAGATCTGCCCGCTCTATAGTCTTTGATTGTCCAGCGCAAGCGCAATCCCACAGTATTATTTTGATTTATGTAAAAAAACTGTACAGCAAAGTTCTTCTGACATTGTGACATTCTGACGTGTTTAAATTATTAAAATGTGATTTGAGCTGTTTTATATCTACAATCACGATGTCACCCTTACGCTGTAGCCTATATAAACTGAACAGTTTGTTACATAAATATTTGCAGTTTTATTGCTGTTGGAAGTAATCTGGAGCTAAGTAAAATTTAGCAGTAGAATAACCACTACAACTACTACCACAACTACACAACAAATTTTGGGTTTTCCCATTGAAATGGCTGGTCGCCCTTGCAACAGTGCTGCACGCGCTACCGCGCAGCCTGTGATGTTAGTATCTTTTTTTATTAAAAAAAAACACTTACCGTTATGTAGTTTTCACAAATGGAAAATACGAAACAAAGTTCAAACCAAGCAAATGCCGTCAGCAGGAGCGACGGCCGAATGCTGAATGCATGTCTGAACTCTCGAGTTGGCTGAAAATCCACGGGTGCTGTACAGTTAAAGTAAATTTTGCGATAAGCTCTAGTTAAAATGAGTATTCAAATTATCAAATACCTTATCACCTCAATAATGTATTCACTATGCAGTTGATCTTGGAAGTTTGGAGTAGTGACTCGTGACTCGTGAGACTGAGAGTCGTGAGTGACAGGAGTTTGGGCCGAACCGTTTTTACCCAAGCTCGACACTTAGCGCCAAGTTGGAAATTGATTTCGTAATTTCTAAAGTTTAACAATACGTATTTTAATTGATATTACTGATACAGCGCTGTATACATTGATTATAAACACTGTGGGTGTTTAAACGTTTGTTGTATTATTATGTGCATAAATGCTTTAATTAGTATTTTCGTTTGGCGAAGAATGTTGCGTTATATGCAGAGATGTGCGCAGCTGATCCTGAAATTTTTGAGTCCGCATCAGTCCACAGATTTTAACCAAGGATCCGCTGTCAGTCCGCGTTTGCAACCAGGGAGAAATATTGGATCCGCATCCGTCCATGTTTGCACTGAATAGGCCTGCCTCTAGTCATTAATACGTAAGGTAGGCCACTACACGCCTAGGCCTATATAGCAGATTACAGTTTACCGGTACCAGTGCTACCGTGTTACGCACGTCTTAACACACACCACTTCTATCTGTTTTTAACTTTCATTAGGAAAAAAATACACTCGTCACAAAACAGGATCCGCGTCAGTCCGTGTTTGCAAATTTCGTCATGGGATAAGACCCGCATCCGCAAAAAATCCTGTGGATCTAGATCTGCGGAATGATGCGTCCGCAGTCTGCACATCTCTGGTTATGTGTGTTGCATGATGGTACTGATTTAGCTGGGTGACACAAATGGGACGTAGCCTGTAAAGCCTTTCGCTTCAAACCCCGTAGTATAAGGGTGAACCAGCTAACTCAAGGTTACCTTGAAAATTGCTGGTTAACTGTGGTGTCCAAATGATGTTTGGTTTGCATTAACGATAACGTGTGCTTAGTGGCAAGGCCGATGTCATGTCTTGTGGTGTTGTATCTTATCAGTAATAAATGATGCCATGACTGGTGGACTGTTTCAAGTTGTGTGCCATTTGTTAGATGGAAGGGAAGGTGATCCCTGTCAAAGTGGCAGTGCGTAGTCGTCCAATGGTGGAGAAGGAATTTAACGAAGGCTGTCAAAGTGCTGTCATGTTTGTCCCCAATGAACCGCAGCTGGTTATCGGCAAGGATAAAGCTTTCACGTTTGATTTTGTTTATTCGGAAATGGCATCGCAAGAAGAGGTTTATCAAGCGACTATTGTGCCTCTTGTCAGTGGAATTTTTCGCGGTTCGTTACCCATACATATTGTTTGCTCTGCGTTATTTTCCGTTCGCACGGACAGAAATGTATGCAAACCTGATGCTATTTTTCATCTGTTGGGTGTGAAATTGCATGCACACATGTCCACGTAGACAAATAACAGCAAATGTGATGCTGTGCTTCATTTTCATTAATTTTCTGACAAATATATGCTTTTTAAATGCTTGCAGGTGCTTTGACGTTCAGTAATTTCAGTGATTTTTAATAATTAATACTGTATACAATAACTGCTAATTTTTCGTGAATAAATGTGCCAATGGCTTCTTATTCTGATGATATGAATTCTAGGACATGCTTGTTTCTATATACAAAGACAAAAGTAGTATTCATGCAGTTTTACTTTCTGTCCGACCATGACGGACAGAAAATAGCATAAGGTTTGCTTACTTGTTCATCCACGCAGACGGAAAATAACATCCATGATATTGTTCAGCATGCATATTGTTTTATCGTAACTGCCTAGTAACATCGTCTGAAATGAGTAATTGGGTGAGTGAGTGACCAAATTTTTTTCATCTGTGTGTACTATAACTGGCACTTTCATACCCGAGAACTTTCATTCCCGGGAACAAAAGTTCCATATGTGGAACTTTTGTTTTCTGAAACATTCAAACTTTCATACCCTGGAACTTTTGTTTCTGGGAACTTTCATTTCTTGGAACTTTTGTTTGCAACATTTAAATTAGCATGGAACTTTCGTTCTTTAACATAGATTATTAGGTCTATACTGTACACGATTTTTGACGCGCTTACAGTTATGCTGTGGGCTTCTGTGGTATCATTGTCTTCTGACTGTCGTCCGTTCGTCTGTCTCTCCGTCTGTACTGGATGTACTGTGGATAAGCTTTGGGGCATAAAGAAAAATTTTTGCACGGATAATTAGACCTGTGTCGAGGCTCTTTGCAAACAAAATTTCGGAGATGCAGTGCAAGGAAAACATTTTAAAATTTTGGGCTGAATTGACAGGGGTAGGAAAAATGTGCATTTTTTTTCAACGGCAAAACTAGCTCTATCTCGCTCTTTCAGATGAGATGAAAATCATTGACCTTGGATGACCTTGAAGGTCAGTACTGCAACAGTAACTGTATAGGCTGTAGTGCGTATTTCTTAGCAACAGCTGGGCTTTCTTTATGTTATTATATCTTGCCGAAACTCTTAACTATATACGTCTAGCAAGGAACACAAAATTGGAGCTTTTTTCTCTGAACTATAAGCCCTACATAAAAGGTTCGATAATTTATCAATCTCAGGGAACGAAAGTTCTTGGGTACAAAAGTTCCATGAATTGTGTGTACACATTACACAGTGTGGCTAACATGTAACAGGCTACAGACATGGTCGCCACATCCATAGTGACAGGTCTAGCACACGGCCACCGTGCGACTAGTCACTGAGATACAAAAAGGCACAGACAGTCTGAGTCAGGTTATGCTAAAGTAAGGTCATCACAATAGCCAATACCATCATTCAGACTTTAGCTTTTGCATGCTGAAAACCTGAAATGCTCAAAAGTATATCGAAGTTTATTTACATTTCTGAATTATTAATTGAATTGGATTTAAACATTTATCAGTGTATAGTGATTAATGAATTTTGTATTAAAAGATGATGCTTTTTCATTCGTAGTAAATCTTATAATGCACTGTTGCAATTGGTTTGTTTGTTTGCTCTCATATTCGGATTCACTCAAGTAGCAGTACAGTCTTTAGAACAGCCATGCTCTGCAGCTGCTGTGATTTGGTGTGTAGGTTATAATGCCACTGTCCTGGCTTATGGCCAAACAGGCAGTGGCAAAACCTATACAATGGGTGGTGCCTATGCTATCAATGTCGACAGCATTGAAGAGGTGACTGGGATTATTCCCCGAGTCGCTAGAGATCTCTACCATGGAATAGAAGAGCGTGCCGAGGAGTTTGAATTTGTCGTGAAGATCTCATATTTTGAAGTAACAATTTCACATCTAGTTCTTGTTGTACAACTTTGGGTTTATAGCGTGTCTCATATCTTCACCTACTGTACGTGGGTCTGTCATGCTAGGCTGCATTATCAACATTTGTTGAAATTTATCTGAACAAAATGTTATCACTTTTGTTTGTGTCAGCAAATCATATTGATCCACTTGATTTTATTGCTGAAGTATTAATTTTATTATTGTGATTATTCAGTAATCAGTATTCACGGATGTTTTTCTTGCTTGGTTGCTGTTGCCTACGTGTCGTGAAGTGCATATGGCTTTTAAAATAATATCTCAGTAGCAATTTTTGAATCCAGTATCATGACCACCAAGTCGACCATCCATACATTTGTTGTTACATATAGTCAGCTGCATTGTTTTTCTGGTACTCAGTATATAGACAACATTATTTTGACAGTTTATAGTATGAAGCTGTGTTACTAAAACAAGTACTTGATGTTCTTTTTTTAACTAACTATATACTGGTTACATCTTTGTGGTCATCTTATGATCACATGTTACGTGCTCCCTCCAGGATAAAGACTTGCTTTTGTATCTTATACATTCCGGGTCTCTGTGGAATAATCTACTATTGTGTGGACTTGCTGTCATGATAATTTTAAATGTTGACTCACGATTTGTTTGTTCAGTCAAGTTTGATTGAACTAACCACTTATGAATATTGGTCGGCATGTTTGACTCGTTCATGCATCAGACAATTACTTGTCACTTTATACATTTCATGTTGTATTCTGTTGTGTGATTATATGTTGTTGCAGATCTATAAGGAAGATTGTCTGGATCTGCTTGTGCCACCCAGCCGAAGGGACAAAGATCAGTTGACTATTCGAGAAGATGTGGCTGGTGGAATTAAAGTAAGTAATGTTGTTATGCCATAGTAGCAAAATTCTGTCATTATTGACACTGAATTTGGGTTCGTGGCATGGCATACCAGTAACGTGTTTCATCTACTCAATGAAGTTACTCTACGCCGGGTCAGGTTAGTACTTGGATGGGTGACTGCCTGCGGGCAGGTAAACCATCTCGGCATGTAACCAGCCGCCTAGGTCAACTCAGCCTTTCGTTCTTCTCGTGTACGTAAATCAAGTACCAGCCTATCTGGTTTGGGTTAAGACGAGGTGCATTCACCTGTGTCTTGTGGCAGGTAATACTGTGTGAACCTATATGGCAGATGATGCTCTGTGGTTTTGGAATCGCTTTCATTAAGAGCTATAGCACCATTTTTAACCTTTTTAAATTTGATATTAGACACTGAACTGCAGTTAGCACAACATAGTGATATTCGGTGGCAATTATTAGGCCACCCATATGTAGCAACTGGAGGCTTTATGTGTTTTCACTTTTTTTGCTTCTTTTTCCGTATCTCTGAAACCAGACAGCAACGGACTAAGACCAAAATTGGAGGGAAGGACTACCCTTACCTGGAAGGATCTGAGGCCAAATTTCAGCAAGATCTCTTGAGGGTTTTTGGAGGGAGGGACGTATTACCACCTTTATTAATTAAAATAGGCATCAGATGTTGCGCTGTATTGACATTCGCAAGAGGGCACCACGAGATCTCCAGGCTCGCTTGGGCAGTCGTCATGAAACTGCCACGTGATCTGAATATGGGTCCACTTTATAATTTGGATCTTATAATTTGGGGTCCTCTCCCGGACTTTCGGCACTGGGCAACCTCACATTTGGCTGTGCCCAAATTTCTAGTTATTTTGGGTTTTGTCTTTCAGATTTGCTGTATTAGTATTAAAGTATTAGGCATTAACGAACACTGTTTGTGTATGCCGGGTGTCCTTAGTATCAAATTAAAAGACTGAAGTGCTTGTTCGATGTAGTTTATAGCTGGTGACTGGCTGGTTTTTGCAGCTGGTCGGGTTGACAGAAGTGGAGGTGAAGTCTTCCTCCGAGATCATGCGTTATCTCATCGATGGGTCCCAGAGCAGAACGACCGGCGCAACAGCCATGAACAACACATCCAGTCGATCGCATGCCATTTTTACCATACATCTGCTCAGGACAAGTCGCACTGACAGGTTACGAGCAACAGCATTCACTTGACTACATTGGAAATCAGTCAGCACCCAAATTCTCAAAACTTCTTAGGAAGATTTCTTATCAAAGATGTACTTTCGTAAAGGTGCACTTTTGCAAAACATCTCAGCAGCAGCATCTTAGGAATAGGAAAGTATCTTAGGAAAGATGGAATGTTCTCAGAACATTTTAGTGAAAATTTCCGAAATTTTTTTGAAGGAAAGTTTTAAGAATGTGGACTTGGTTTCTCTGCTGCTCTGAAGCCTGAACTGTAATGTCATTTTAGTTGACGATGACTTTGTATAACAGAGGTGCTGAAAGTATCACATTGCACTGTGATGTTATAGTCAGCACGGAAATGGACCTGAACATTTTCGAGTGCGTTTTAAAATGTTTATGTAGAGTAATAGTGATAACACTGGTACCAGAAACTGGTCAATCTGTCATACTTTTCTGGCTCCAGATTTTTCTGGTGCCAGAAACCGGCGCCGGATAGAGCATGTTCAATTTTGTGCCAGAAATCGGCTGAAAAGCTGAACTGAGATTTGTCAGTCTGAGCAGACGATAGCACTGCTTGTTTGTTTGTAAACAAAGATGAAAGATGAAGTGGAGTGACGAAAGTATTTTTAAACTCATAGATCAGTACAAAAAACGACTTTCTGTATAATGCATTATTAAAAGCCAATTATGATAGAATCTTGAACAAAAGCATAATTGACAAGCTGCCAGTATCATTTGCCGGCTTTTGTCATGGTTTCTGGCACCAGACAACTGGTGCCTGTTTCTGGCGCCGGAAACAGGTGCCAGAAAATGGTCAATGTGTCACCAACTTAAGTTATTTTAGGTACTTGGTGACTAGGAGTTAGAAAACTAAAGTTGGGTTAGCTGTATTTTTCAGTACTTTGAAGCTGTTGTTGGCTCCCACCAGGGGCAACGTGGCAGGGGGGAACAGTTGCCCCACCTGTCCCTTAAATTTTTGGCTGTCAGAAAATTGTGTAAGAATTTTGTTCTTGTGAGAAAATTTTTTTCCAGAAATGCAAAATTTAGGTGCAAAAGCAAAATTTGGAGCACCAATAATCTCCCCTGTGCGAAAATAGCTACTATCTGCCATGCCTGCTTTGACTTTTACTGGAGTTACATGGAGAATAGTAACACTATTAGTGGTTTGTGTGTTTCTTTGAATATTTTTCTTTATTTTGCAATTACAAATTGAGTATACCCTTGGACTACTAACTTGAATGAAGGAAGCTTTTAAAGGTTCATGGCCACTGTCAAACTTGCTCGTGCAATTTATGTAGATTTAAATCAGACATATATAATAATATGTCAATTTGAGCCTCATAAATATATGATATTAATGTGCAATTTTAAACGAAATGTGGCATTAAGGTACGTTATGTGAAAAATTCTAATTTGTCAGTTCCCCTGGTGACGTCATCAGCCTAACTCATAGGCATCACGAATAATAATGGCATAGCTGGTGACATGACCACGCCTACGATTTGAACTTCTATTTTGACATATGGCACGTTACAAATGCAGACTACTTACTTACTTGTCATCAACCTAGGCTAGTCCATTAATATTCATGATATCTTTGGGCTAGGCTAGTGACGTCATCGGGGGCCATCATGGCATCTCGTTTTCTGCGTCATTTTTGTAGATTGTTGATTTCAAATGTAAGTTTTTTCGTGTTGACAAAAACACTGGGTGCCGATATTACTGTCAAAATTCCCAGAAAATTGTGCTCTTATAGGAAAATGGTAAGTTAATTTTGGTGTCCATGGACCTTTAAACCCAGTTTTTATTGTTGTCCCTTGTTTTGGCTTTTATTTTACAGAGTAATAGCGACACTTGGAAACCTGCAAGCTCAGCCATAAATAGGCTTGTTGAACAAATTACATTAGTAGTTATGTTCTCTTCGGCTGAGGTGCAATTGTCAATTGATTAAGTTGTAACTTATGTGGTGTTCAGTCATGACTGCTGCACGGCCAAGTTCCATCTGGTGGACTTAGCCGGGTCAGAGCGACAGAAGAAAACACAGGCTGAAGGAGAGCGGCTTAAAGAAGGTCTTTTTGCTTACTAGCTGCTTCATTAACAATACTGTTAGTTTTATGAATACGTACAGACTACAATAAGGATATAGTTGAGTTTACATGTGTAATTTCTGATCTGTAGCATCTGCTGTTCTAGACAAGAAAAGCCCTGCTAATGCAGACAGGAATGTGCAACAGTGGTGCATGTTTGAAAGCCCAGTAAAACAAAGTCTAAGTCAGTCACCAGAGAGTGCCAGACAACTGGTGGCAAATTGTTTATAGTGTTTTGCTTGTACTCACCAGAGGGCGCCACCTGTCTCGCTGAGCCAATGCCGTATTGCAAATTTTCCCCACCTCCCCTCTCATTTAGCACCATCGCTCAGGGTCACCCTTTTTGAATTTATGGGAAAGCTGTACTGATCCTGAAACTAGAGTCTTCCAGGCAGCCGATGGTGAAGATTTGGTGATCCTAGCTTGCACCGTTTTTGATTGATCCACCTGTGCGACGGACAGACAGAATTGCAATGGCTAAGATGCGCTACAGCAGTAGCTGCTGTTGTTCTAGACAACTAAATTATGCTGTCATTGGACTGACGATGGCAGTCCAGCAGGGACAGTTTACTAGTTTGAAAGGCACTAATCTAAACAGTATTGTGAGGTTAATGATAGGGTTAGGAATAGGGATAACTTGCATCTTTGGTTTTGGCAGACCTTGGCCTTTGACTAAGGTGGGCCAGCATCTGACCAAATTGAGAATAGCTTTCTTTTGCTTTACTCATTTTATCTGATGCAACCGAGATTTTAACACAAACCAATGACACGTTTGTTCCATTTTGACATTGTTGGCAGTAGCATGTTCTTGAATGAATGATTCAAGCATTTTTATTCTGTTTTGCAACGAATAATTGGATTAAAAGATAAACGTACCACATTTGGCTTTTTCGGCGATCTTTGACTGATGTTATCAGACTCGGACACAATTACTGTAGTGCTACATATAGGAGATATGTGACCACGATGTTTGCTTATCTGTAGTTGAATTTGAGCACCTGTCCAGTAGTATTGAGTTCATTGAACTGTATTGTAATGTAGTGCAGAAAGGGAAGGTGCTATACTAGTGTCTGTCCACAGAGCTGATAGTCACAGTCATATGGTTGAAGAACGTAAGACTTCAGCATTTACAATATGAAAATTTTTGCACTAGATATTATTATCTATGTCAAAATTATTAGTTTACAGAAGTTTGCTGGTATGATAATATTGGTGGTACTGATGGTGATAGATTGATGATTGCGTTTCCCAGGCATCAACATAAACCGCGGCCTGCTGGCATTGGGTAATGTGATCAGTGCACTAGGTGAAGGAAAGAAAAGAGACCATATTCCTTACAGAGAAAGCAAGCTCACCAGGCTGCTTCAAGGTCTGTTTTAATGTGTTTCTCTCCCTCTTTTTTTATCACCACCAAATGTGAACGTAGTGAACATTGGAGGAGATTAAGAGATTGGTCGTTCTGTCCGTCGTTCCTTCTGTGTACATGATGACTAATAATAGCAATGGTGTCATTGCACCAACAGCGCAAGCAGCAACGCCGGCTATTGCGTTAACCTCCCTCTCCTGCAGCAAAGTAGCTCTTCCTTCTGCCTCGCCTTTCCTTGTGTTTACATCACTTCACTTGGCTGAGATATGCACTCTCACGAGCACCCTTTAGATTTCTTTGTGTTTTCTGTGTATCTTCTTCTCTGTCACTGTGTTTGTAAGTTGTTGATGGTTTAGTTGCAGTCATGTTTTTTACTGCAAGTCCTGTGTTTTATCCATTTATTTTCGTCATGTTTTCACACTTTGATGTCATTTCTGATCCAGTTGGTTAAAGGCACATGCCGTTAAAAGAGACAGTGTGGTGTGCCATCTAATTTCATTTAAAACCCTTGCTGGCTGAAAGTTGTGCAAATGAGATGAGCCATCTATAGTATGAACTAACGAATAGGTTATAGGTGGTTTTATAGCTCTTAATGGTAACCCATCACAGAGCTATGGAGTGTCACCTGCCATATGAATCATGCAGTGTTACCTGTCACCCGACACAGGTGAACACACTCTACCTTAACTCCAGCCAGATAGACCAATGCTCAGTTTACCTAACCCAAAGGGATGGAAGGCTGAGATGACCTACGCGGCTAGTCACATACCGAGATGGTTTACCTGCTCACCGGCAGTCACCCATACAAGTACTAACTAAGCCCGGTGTAGAGCAACTTCGTTGATCGGACACAACACGTTACCGCTACGCCACACCACTAGGGCCTCCAATACCGATCATGTTTAGCAATACCGGTATTTCGGTATTTTAAAGGCAATACCGGTATTGCGCCATCTCCCTGTGGTTATTTAACAGTCGAATGAATTCAAGTAACTAAACTGCAGTTGCCATTCCATCACTACTGTAAATAAATAATTAATTAAATATTTGATGTATAGATCTGTAGTTGATTATATGTTTAAAAATATGTTTCTAAACTTTCTGTATTCTACAGGCGGGGCCCCCAAACGTCGTGGGGCCCAGAGTAACTTACCCTTCTACTCTTCCTCTCAACGGGCCTGGGTGCATTAATAACGCGTTAATTAATGCATTAAAAAATTAACGCTTCAACAGCTTTAGTTGTAGCTGTTATAGATGTCTGGTGCTAGCGCTTTTTAGATGAAACAAAGCTGTGAAAACTGTTTGTTGACATTTTATACACGTCTGTGCATATCTAATTGTGTACATGCAGATTCTCTTGGTGGTAACAGTCTCACAGTGATGATTGCTTGCATCAGTCCAGCAGATAGCAACGTGGAGGAAACCCTCGGCACTCTCCGCTATGCTGACAGAGCGCGCAAGATTAAGAATAAGCCGATTGTGAACCGCGATCCACAAGTTGCTGAGATTCTCCGCCTTCGTAAGCTGGTAAGTTGTATTTGATATGGCATTTCTTGTTTTCTATGTTTGATGGTTTGTGAGATGTTGGCATAAATCACAGCCTGCCAGTGCTTGCCAATGTAATCAGTGTGCTTGGCTAAAGCAAAAAGGCAGAAAAAATTTCATGATGGGAGAGGACAACTGACATAAACTGTTTGTTTGGAAGTCAGTAGTCAATCGTCATTGTCTGCACTGTTCACTTTGACACTACTGCTAGTATGTTTTTTATGCCTTCGCCAACTACAACGTAGTGGCCGGAAGAATTATGTTTTCGGACTGTTTGTGTGTTCGTGCACGCGTGCATGGACTTTGAGTGTAAATATCTCTGGAATGGTTGGAGATATCGACAAGTGGTAAATGGCGTTATCAACTGCAATCTCTCCTGCATTGAACAAAAAAAATTATGAACTTTGGTCCACTAACAATGATGGTTAGTTGACTAATATTTATCAACCATCAGTTGTCACTGTATGTTTCTAGACAGCGTTTACAAGCAATTATACAGTAGGTCTACTCAGTTGACGTTATGCATATGGCGATGTGGTCACCTTTCTTATTTAATTTCTCTTCTAATTCATCAAACCGCCTAATTCTTTCTTGATCAATTAAGCCCTAAGTCTTTCTGCAACACTTGGGTTTGGTCATTAATTTTGTTTGGTTTCTTATTAATTAGTAATTAATCTAATTAATCAGTTAATAACACTTTCTCTGTTAAAAAAATTATTCTCTCACTGCAAACGTTTGCAGCGATGCTCATTAGCCATGCAAATGATGAATATTCATGAGATGCGACGAATCACACCGCATTTTCGTCATGCACAACTAATCACCGGTGGCAGGGTCTAATTATTGCTTGGCTATAAATAGATTTTTTGTGATTTCCATTTTTTCACATTATACGCTCTCTCTGCGATAGCAAGCTAGCTTTTTGTCACATGTTGGTGGAGGCATAACAGTCAACCTAGTCATAATGACCATCTAGTTGCACGTCACTGTAGCTTTGCCATTACGCTGTTTCTCTAAAATGAATTGGATATTAAGTAAAGATTTTTTCACTTAAGTAGGTACTGTCATAGCACCGAATTGATCAAAGTTGTGATCAGTTTTTGCAAGGTAGTGCTGTTACATAAAACATTTTAGGTGTGTTATTTGTACAGTGTACATCATCTGTTTGCAAGTTTTTTTTATGGAATTATGAAAATTGGTTAACATTTATTGAAGATGTGAGCAAATTGATCTGGGCTATTTGAGATGCTGTGTCCTAGTCTCTAAGTACAGCTATTAGTGGTTACTAGCAAAGTTCCTGCTAAATGGGCAGGAGGACTTTTAAGTGACCATTGTTCGCCAGATGGTGCCACAAAGCATTGGAGCAACTCAACCTTTCTCATCATCATGCTGCCCAATGGGGGGGAAGTGGGGCCAAGTATTGGTGCACATATTTAATGCCCAAGGACTCGGACGTTGTGTCAAGGTCCACGACCATGCAGCACAGAAGGTGCCGGAGGCGTATAGCAGGCAAACAAACTGTCCGCACGTTGTAGTGAGATTGCCACCATTATTACCAGCAGTGCTGCTAGTATGCTATGAATGTGCCAGGTGCTGGAGCTTCAGTCTGGCAAGTTATCGGTGGGCATGAGCAATGGTGACGCTGACGACCTGTCAAACCGCTATCGTGAGATCCTGGAACGCAACCAGCAACTGGAAGTGAGTAGATGCTGCATTGTGACGGTGACCACCAGAGTGCATTATTGATATTGGCAGTGTTAGACGGTGGCTTAGCGTAGTTGTTCACTCGTTGGTCTCAACTGTTGAAGTTAATCAAAACTTACTTGGATGTGTTGCGATCAGACAAACCGACCATGTCAACTCACCCTGGCCATCCCTGCTTGGGTAGGCACAGTGAGTAGCAACACAAACTGCGGTGTAAACAGGCACAATGTGTGATGTGCTAGCCTCATATCTGTGTGCTTGCAGTGTAAGCTGGTGTCTGGGCTGCAACTGAGGTAATAGATATCAGTACTATGAGCTTTATGGCTCAGTATTGGCTATTTTTGTTATACAGTAAGCACATAAATGTGTGCTCATAGTATGCCACATAGGTGGGGTGAGTTAGGATTGGAAATCCAGGTACAGTGCAGTTAATGCTTTCTCTGTATGAGTAAGTGACAAATAACTGCAGTCTACTTTTTTTAACTCAGCAGTGTGTATATGCCAATACGGCTCATTTTCGGTCAGTTCATTCTCATCCATTAAACTCGGCAGAGTAGAATTTGAAGCCCACGTTGTGGGTTGCTTGGTTAACGCATGGGTTGAGGACATTTCACTAGTCCATAGGGGTACTACACTGTGTCTCAAAAAAACATCCCCGACATTTTCGACCCTAACTTGAAAATGAATTATCAGATTTTGATAATTTTTGGTATAAATATTCCTGACACAATTTGCCGTCAAATGACCATTTAGTTTTCCACCTCACCCAACGTTTGTTTTTGCACTACCTGGGGAAAACACAACCAGCGAAATATCACTTTTTATTCAGTGCGATATGATTGCTTAATTAACATAACGCGTAAAAACACATTTTGTTCACATTTCTGAAACTTTGGCTGACATTTCATTTATTTTGTCCATTTTTTGACTGCCTGCAGTAAAATTGCTTGATGTGTTGGCCCATTATGTGAACACAGACAAGAAGATGCTTTCTCTATCAAGACAACCTGCGAATAGGATCTGCTAAGGCTGTCGCGCCTCTCATGAGCTTTGCTCAAATTATTTGTTGTTATACAGTAAGTATAACAGTATTGATAATGTTCTGCTCCAGACCAATCCAGGCTGTACCAGTCGCTTCTTGACTTCACAAACATTCCTAAACTTTATATAGTAGACACACTGCTGCATGAGAGTCAAACCTTGTAATAGACCGGCTGTTGGGGCCCACAGATTAGGATAGATGGAACTTATCGACGTTTTTTCATTCATTTTGATATGTATTATGCTTGGTTTGATTTCCCCAGGTAGTGCAAAAGCAGGTGATAGGTGAGGTGGAAACTAAAACACTTTTTAATAGCCAGTGGTGTCAGAAATATTTCTGCAAAAAATTATTAAAATCTGCTTATCTTTCTTCAAGTTACGATCGATAATGTCGGGGATGTTTTTTTTCCAGGTTTTCTGTTTATTTCAACATATATTTTGCTTGATTTGATTTCCCTGGGTAGTGCAGAAGCATACGTTGGGTGAGCTGGAAAACTGAACAGTCATTTGATGGCAAGTTGTGTCAGGAGTATTTGTACCAAAAATTATCAAAAATCTGGTAGTTGGTTTTAAAGTTACAGTCAAAAATGTCGGGGATGTTTTTTTGAGACACAGTGTAGTTTGAACAGTATGAGGGAAAAGACGATGATGATGATGATGATGATGAGTAATAGAGTTAGTGTTCGCCCACTCTTTCATCAAAAACAGTCAAGAGTGTGCTAATGTTACTTGATATCGTCAGGTATGTGGAGAAATTGCATCTTTGGCTTAAGCGGCTCTTGGCTGTGGTGACCCTGAAACTTGTGACCATATTTGGACTTGTGACAAGTCACCATTTGTTACGCAAATGGTACCATGATTTTGTAGTAGACGTAACAGGTGTATTTATTGCCATTGTTGCATCAGGCCGATAATCACAAGTTAGCGACTGAGTTGCAGTCGGCAATAGCTCAGTGCACTGATGTGATGGAGAAGTACGTACAGTCGGAGTCTACCCGGGAAGAGCTGAGGCTTCAGCTTCAGCAGCTCAAACAGCAGACCGGGTAAGATGCGTCCTGGTTTAGACATGCAGCCACATATGTAAAGAGACTTTGTGGGTTTTATTTTGTCAACCACTTAAAACCCCACCCGGCATTTAATTCATATTTGTACAGATAATGTAATGTTTCATTTCAGTTATGTTGTTAAAATTTTTGTTTACATGTATGAATTTGACAGTTTTTGGAGATTTATTGATTTGAATATTTTCTAGCAGTCCTAGCTGCATGCAATAATGCAAAACTTATGAAAACCCTAAAATCCATCAAGTTGGGACTTTTTAAAAAATCTGGGGCTTTTAAGGAAATTCTGGGTTTAACCAAATAACTTAGGTTTAACGAAGAACTCCTCAATTTGGCTTTGAAAATAGTTATTTCAACTCAATATTTGTATGCAAATTGAGCATCTCTGATTCGTTCACAACATATGACTGTGGCGATATTTTGATTAAGTGATCGTTTGTAGGGCTTTAACTACTTACGATTGAATAATCAATTAATTGATCTTTAAAAACTTAATTGATTAATTTTTTGAGATTAATCGCTGGAATACATTTGATCAGTACCAGCCATGATTGGTTGATTTATTTCTTACCTTAGCTTACCTTACCTCCAGTGTGGGCAGGCTTTTACGTCTGCCCAGCACTGAGACCGGAAAAGTTTGGCTTATTTCACATCTTTGAAAGTAACCATAAGATTACAGGAAACGGCTATGAAGCCATGTACAGCTGTGAAGTCGTAGATAAATGGCCATGAAGCTGTGGATGGCTGCGGAGCCGAAATCGAAGGTTAACCAGTATGTGAGCAAAAGTTGTAGGGTGTCTGCTCTAACAATTTCTGGTCCGCACTTTGTTGGCCTCTGTCCTACGGATTTTTGAAATCTTTTAGGTCATCGGAACACTAGGTCCCACTACCACGAATAGGTGTCAGACCATGGTGGGATTGATTGATTGGCTAATTGGCTGGGTGTGTGTATGCGAAGAATGAGCATCACTCAGCTGATGAATGCGACGTCGTCGGCCGACATCGAGGACCGCGAGGCTCAGACCTCGTACGCCGACTCTGTACTCACAGCAATGAAGCAAGTTCACAACACCATTGAACATCTTGAGGTCACCATTGCTTGTGTTATGTACTCGTACAAGGCCCCCGGATGTGTGAGTGTAGCTCTACTCAGGGTGTGAAGCTGTAATGTGATTGGCAGAACTTGCAATTGATGCAACTATGTGATACATTTGCGGTAGCGATGTATAAGGTAACAGACACACAGACTGAAAATAATGACCGGCCCTGCTAAATCAAATGTGATCCGTCTGGATTTCTGTAAGGCCCCACGCAGTGTACCAAATGTTATCATCTCAGTTGTATAGATAACAGTTCTTTCGAATTGTTTCATTGCATCTGTTTCATGTGAAGAGATTGCGTGAATTTTACTTTGTTTTTCTAACCTTTGCACTTATGTGGAAATGAGCGTGATAACTCGTCAACAGTTTCAGTTAATGTGCTTTCTTGATACTGAGTTTCTAACAGATGAAATCTGTCCTAGGTAAAGCCTGCTATGAGCATTATGTGTGCGTTGAATGAAAACACTCCATAGTAATGATGATGCTTTATGTTTATGCTAACAGTAGGGATGGAACAGGGTCGGCAATTTTGGTCTGGATGGGTCGGGTCACAGGTCAGACCTGGTGTTTGACCCGGTTTTGAGTTTTAACAACACGTTTTTTTGTGGCACTGTTACTGCAGAGTAACACCATCTCAGCAAACCAGTGAACTTGCAACCATCTTGTGTTATATCTGATGGCCATGTTTTTTTCAGTTAGTAATTTCGGTTAGTGTTGGTCGGTTGTTATAAAACACTCAACAACTGGGTCGGGTCACAGAGTTGGGTCGTTTGTCAAAAAGTTAATGCAGTTCCATCTCTTGTTGACAGTTTAATGTTGACTGACTATACAGACGACGACGACAATGACGCCAACTGTTGCGGAGGAGGAGGAGAATGGAACATCATCGTCTGATGCATCAGCAGCGATGTCCGATGACAAGCAACAGGAAGATGTAAACAACAAGCACGTGCTGCGTCAGGCCCAGTTATCCCGGGAACTGCAGGAGCTGAATGCTATGCTGGCGGACAAGCAAGAGCTGGCGGGACAGATGATGAGGAATGACCAGCAGCTGGAGTCTGTCAAACTCCAGTATGAAGTCAGTACTCTCTCTGTTACACTCCAGGGTTGTTTATTTCGGAGACAGTTCAGTGGTCCAAGGGGGCAATGTAAGTGGAAACAACTAATGCTTTTTGCACAGTCAAAAAATAAGTTTTGCCCAGTTTTACCCACCTCAGGTGGGTTTTTGGGGTTTTGCCCAACCCAGTTTAAACCGCGGTTACCGCATGTGGGTAAAACTTGGCAACCCTGGGCACTAGTCCGAACCGATCCAAGGTTAGGCATAGGGTTATGGTTAGGATTAGTGATGGGGTTATGAATAGCGATAAATTGCATTTTTGGCTTTGGCTGACCCAGGCTACATTGGCCGTACAGTCTGGCTACCCCAGGCTGTGGCAAACGAGAACTTGACCAAATTCACCCTAGTGATTAGTCGTCGTTCAATCAATCAGTTAAAACATATATAGCATTGTATTACGTCGCATGTCACGATCAAATCAGCGACATTTGTCTGTGTGCTAATCAGTCGTTCTGTTGTAGTGCTGGTCTCATTGGAATTGCTTTTTAAGCTGTAGAAGTGTTACTTATTTAACGCGTTAATGCAGTGTGTTAATTTTTTTAACTCATGCATTAATACATTAATAATACATAATTAATATTGATTGGAGCAATGAATTTGCAGGACCTAAAAATGATGGTCCACAAAAACGCAATGACTTTAAATTGCAATATTTGGAAAATGAAGGACCAAATTGCACTCTCTCATTTGAATATTATTATTATTAACAGTAGTCATGGAACGGCAACAACAGTTTAATTGTTTGAATTCATTCGATTGTCAAATAACCACGGTTAACGGAATATTGGAACTCTTGCTTCACAGAATTTAGTAAATTTAGCTTTTTTACATATGTGCGTTAATTTTTTTAACACGCTTTTATTTATTAATGTGTTATTTTGACAGCTCTACTTTTGACATTTTGTTTGCTGATGCATCTGTGTGTACTGCGCATTGGGCCGAGCTGATATGGCCTCAGCGCTGGACAGGTGCATAACCTGTCCACCCCGAAGGTAAGGTAAGGTAAGGGTAAGGCATCTGTGTGTCTGCCAATCTGTGTGTGCTGCAGAGTCTGTCTGTTGATGAGGGTGTGTCTGTGTGTGTGCATCTGTCAATAGGCTCAGATGAGGGAGATGGAAGCCGAGATCTCTGGCTTACAGAAGGAGAAAGAGGAGCTCAGCTCGGCTCTGGTGTCAGCGAAAGCTTCAGTCAACAGCAGCAAGTTTGTCTTGCGCACTTTTTATCCACTCTGTCACGACTATCTTTGACTTGGGTCTTTCTGTTCCCGTTAAAACGTTCGGGACGAGGGCTCTTCGCTACTTGCGGTCACCAGCAGTAGATCTCGCATTCTCTGAGGGTGACAGCCATGTGGATGAAGACTGTGTTTTGAATTCAAGCCAACCAGTATGCAGCTACAAGATAAGTGGCAGCTTAGATGCAACAGCTTGAGGTGGTGGTTCGTCCGCTAGCTGCACTGCACCGCTAGATGGCAGTGAATAGTGTGCTGCAGTGTCATTAGCTCATGCCAGTTGGGTGCCGTTTTTGATACTAAAACATGCTGGTAATCGAGAGTCTGTCTCATTTAACCAGGGCTGTAAATTTGGAATGCATTTACGTTTATCTGATCTCGTTATCAAACGTGGATTTAATTTTGCGTGTTCATTGGTAGCCTTCTCCTGAGGATTAATGCAGCATACTGTCATCCAAATGACTTGAGATCAGCCTTGCAGTTATTATTGATGGGCACTCTGACAGAAATTGTTACCTTACTGTTGAAGGGACATTTTTATTTTTTGGGTGCCACATATACATTGATTGCTATAATGTGGCAAATGCTACATGGCTTCTATGCTTCACTGATTGTGTATGATAGGATTAATACCTGCCTATCTGGATCTGTGATGCAATATAATTCATGCTGTAAAATGACCTTTCTTTGTTTGCTGCATTACATGCAGTCTCAATGTCATTACATTTATAGTCTTGTGGTGTCAGTAATGCTGAGGCTAATCTGCAGTTTGACCTTGAACGACATTGTACAGTACTATGTCAAGATGTCATTTTCGGTCATTGTCTGTCAAGATGTCATTCAATGTTGTTATCTTAAGAGATGTCATTTTCATCGTTGTTTATCAAGATGTCATTTTCCGTTGTCATATATTGAGATGTGATTTTCCGTTGTTGTCTGTTGGCATGTCATTTTCAGTCGTCTGTCGAGATGTCATTTAATGCCATTGTCTTTACAGATGTCATTTTTATCATTGTCCATCAAGATGTCATTTTTTTACGTTGTTTTTTTCAAGATGTCATTTTCGGTCATTGTCTGTCAAGATGTCATTTTCCGTTGTTATCTATTGAGATGTAATTTTTAGTCGTTATCTGTCGAGATGTCATTCAATGTTTCATAAAGGTTAAACTTTCTGTAAAGGTTAAACTTTTTGTTTCGTTATTATGTGTATGTGCAATTTTGCCTGCAACGGCCATTCCCGAAATGATCTATACTTTGTCGGCGACACATTAAACCCTACTCACTCACTCACTCAGTCAATGCCGTTGTCTTAGAGATGTCATTTTCATTGTTGTCTGCCAAGATGTCGTTTTACTTTGTTGTTTTTCTAGATGTCATTTTCGGCTGTTGTCTGTCGCTGTGTCGTGACAGAGTGGCGGAGCAACGTCGCAAGCGTCTGCAGGAGCTTGAAGCACAGATTGTCGAGTTGCGTCGCAAGATGACCGAGCAGGCAAAGATGCTCAGGATAAAGGAAGGGACAGACAAGCAAGTGGAAAAACTCAACCAGGAGATTACCGTATGTATCGCTGCGGATTCAGCCATGTCTTGCTGTATCGGCACGCTGTATTCTGGACCATTATTGCTGATAGATGCTGGCAGCTTCTGTGGCTTCTTTAACTTTGCATGTGAAAAGCATTGCTGCTCACACACTAGTGTATAAATAGGCAAGCCAGTTTTGTGTAACATCTGCACCATCTTGTGGTAGACCCAATAAAAGGTAAAGGTGTCGATTTGTATAGCGCATCTCGCGTACAACGCCTCTAATGCGCTTTTCATCACTAACCCGAGCCGCCAGCCGCACAGCCACCGCGTGCAGCCTGAAGACACAGGCTAACGCAGCGGCCAGCTAGGCAGCCCCAGTCAGCTGTACTAAGGTCACCACCTTTTGTAACCCATATAACTGAGTTACTACTCATTTTACCGTCTCACAGAGGGTGGAAGGCTGAATCGACCTATTGAGGTTGCATATAACGGTCTCGCCTTGCATATAACAGTCAAGACCAGAGCAGTTTTCAGACATATACTGACACATACAGTAAAGTGGCAAGAAATTTACTTCTGCAACGAAGTGAGAATTGACAGTATAGCTCACTCATTGTTCTACTGAAACAGTATCCATATATTTGCTGTATGAAGATGATTGACGACAAAACATTCACACTGGATATGTTTGTGTTTACTCAGGCAATGAAGCAGCAGAGAGTTAGGTTGATGAAGCAACTGAAAGCCGAATCCGAACAGTTCAGACGAACCAAAGCAACGATGGCACGAGAGATGCTCCATCTTAAATCTCAGGTCAGTAGGATAAAACAACATACACAGAAGTAAAAGAGATAAAATCTACACAGGCTCTTGCGGGTCTTTGAAAGTCCTTGAATTTTTTCTCTAGTAACTGCAAATTACAGCTAGACAATTTATAGGCCGTTACCATTAAGGAAGAATAGAAATATTATTATCTTAACTTTAAATTCATTATGTGTTAAATTACATTGAGTATAAACTTACATAACGGATATAGGCCTGCGCATTCTCACAAGCAGCTTTCACTTAGCTTAGCTTGGCATCTATTTTGTGTCAATAAAGTAAAAGTATCTACAACGAAATTCTCTTTAGGATATAGAGTGATATTTTTCTAGTGTTTAGGGTTGCTAATCTTGTAAGGGCCAGTCTGGAATTCAACATGCGAAAATATCGCCCCAGAACCAGTTTTGCCGTTTTCTAGTGTTGACTCATATCACCTTTACATAGCTTTGTAAACTGTGAAAGTTTTCTGCTCTAATAGCTCAAAACTCTTGAATACCCTAAAGCCCTTCAAGTTGAGCCTCTATTAAAACTCGAATTTAACCCCCAAAATCCATCAGGTTGGCCTTTTAAAAGAAAAAGCCGTTTTTTAACTGTGTGAATTATTCGCTGTACATAGATTGTTAATGCTGATGCAGGATCGCAAACACCAGGCCGAGATCGCCAAGTTGGAGCGGCAACAGGTAAACCAGGCGGCCGTGTTGAAGCGAAAGGCAGAGGAGGCTGCCGCAGCTAACAACAGACTAAAGGAATTGCTGCAGAAACAGAAAATTGTGACCGAGAAGAAAGCGAAGAGACAGGAACAGGCAGACACATCGAGTGTCGGAACTCGCATCAGGGTCTGTATGTTTGTTTATCTGACTGTCTCTCTGTCTGTCTGAATCTGTGTGTTTATCTCTCTCTTTGTTTCACTGGTACTGTCTGTTTTTATATCTCTGCTATGTATCATTAAGTGTAACGTAGGGTAAAGGTGCCATCCCTGCATTGGAACGTAGGTGGGATGCTTATCTCTTTTCCTATGGCCGTTGAGCTCGTAGGTGGATAGACCACTGAATCTGTGACACATGGCCGGTGCGACGCCAGACCTACAGAACCTTCCCAGCCACAGAGCCTCACCAGTGTCACCACCCTTTGCTCGGTACCAGTATGTAGTGCTTGGTGAACAGAGGCGCATGTGTGAACAACTTGCCCCAGCCCGGAGTCAAACCTGCAACCTCGGGGTTACAAGTTTGGCACGCTACCATTGCACCACCGAGCCCCACAGCATTAAGTGCTAAACCCTGCATTGCGTTTCTTGTACTCTGTGATGCATACTAGACTAGTTGGGCTAATCACCCAGAATAAACTTTTGCAAACTGTCATGGCAGTCAGTTTACAGGCTTGATCGGATTCCTTGGTTATCTTACCAAAAGTGGCAGAATGTGGTAGGATTCGACTGTCTGTGTTGACACTTTTAAATGCCATTTTACATATTTTCTATTTTCTGATGGTACAGTGCATTTGATACTTTTTGTTCCCTCTGTGCTATATAATTTCACTGTGTCTTGTATTACAGCATTTTTATAGTCTGAAAAGGAAATGTTTAAAGGTTGCAGCTCTTGGTAAAGACAGGATAGGGTACAGCATACATGTATGTAAGCTTCAGGTTGTGGTACCAGTAGTTGAGAAGGTTTCCGAGTGAGTGAATAGGGTTTAACATCCTGTCCGACACAGTATAGGTCATTTTCGGGATGGCCTTTCTTGGCAAAATTGGACATAGACAATAACGGAACAAAAAGCTTTATAAAACACAAAAACTACCTAAACCTAAAATTGTAAGAACTGCCGACTATAGTTGTGCATATATAACGGTAATAGCAGTTTTAATAATCTTCCCTGTTATCCTCCAGAGAGTCATTAATCTCAGAACGCTGTCTATTGGAGGGCGGATTGGTATGATGCATTGTGTCTGTATCTGCGGTGTATAGACAATGCTGAGTACTGATCTGGATTTCCTGGAGTCTGTGGAAGCAGTTAAGATGCATTTGTCGGACCAACTAGCGGCACGCAAGATCACGACCGAACAGCTTAATGCCAAGAAAAGAATGGTGAGATACCTGTTTTTTATTATCATTCGTCATCATTAGAATGGAAAGACAAAATGGTAGCTAGATATTTTGCATAAGGTAAACGTGGAAAATGGCAGCAATAAATGTTCAGTTCAGTTAGTACGCTCTTTAAAAAAATTTTCAGAGGTTTGTTTGCGCAAGCCCAGTGGAAAAAGATGAGTTTTCAGCTGAGCTCTGAATTGTCCAGCGGCTCCCCTACAGATAAGTTAGTGTAACATCGTTAATACCTGACAGATTTTTACGAAATTTAAAGCAGTCATTGAGACAATCATTCGGAACTAGCATTTAAAGTTTGATCTCAAACTGGCCACCTTTGGCCTCAGAACAAGTTCTTAGTCTAAGGCGGGTATGCTGCTGCTTGATCCTTTTGCCAATAACAACCTACTGAATGTAAGCCTAATGTAAGCAAACTCTTGACATCATAATGACGTTACACTGAGCACACACGGTAAGGTGTGTATTGCGTACATCATAATGGGTGTGACCATAAGTAATGTTAAATTAGTGCAGTGTACGATGTTTCGTTGAAATCCATGAACTACAAACTGAATTAGGCGTCTTTGAAGCAGGGGGCCGCTAATTTTGGGACACAGTGTACAGTAAATAAACAAGAGCAGCCATGGCCAAAATTGTTATGATTTTGTTTTAGCATTAAACAGTACCAAGCATTGTATCAAGCTAGTCAACTTGTGTCACAAGTCTGCCCAAAACTTAAGTGCCACTGTGCTATATGACTTGATTATTGAATTCAGTTGAATTGATACTTTTTGTGCATCTTGTGAGTGGCATTGTTATACTATCGCCTGTCAGATACCGATACCTAAAAGAATACAGTGGGTTCTATTAGCTAAACCCACCTAAAAATCCATCGAAAATCCCACCCAAACTTATTCCATTTTTTGTTTGTTGCTCCTCTTATAATGAAATGTTTTATTACCGTTCAGTTTTTACTCCTCGCGTGCTACGTTCCTAACGTAGCAAAGAGGAGTATATGATATCAGTGTAATATTGAGGACCGACCGACAATCGACCTCTGTTCCTGGAAGAGCCTTCTTGAAGAAATTCAAACGACCATATCTCCATAATGGTGCCAGATAGATGCATGGTCACTATGGACCACCCATAGGAAGTCGACCCCCAGGAGTTGAATGGTCACGTGACCCCAAAAGGTCAAGGTCGTGACCCCATTATCTTCAAGGCGCCATATCTCCGTAACGGTGCGATGTAGACACATGCGTTGAGGTATAACAAGATTCATGGCAGCTATCGTCATCGACCATTATTGGAAATTTTTTTCTCAATTCCTAAAATTGGGCAATATTTTATGAACTTTGGGGAAACAATTTCCAATAACGACATCGACGCCAGTCACTATTAGTATAATATTAAATGGGTCTCAGTTAGATGCCAGGTCTTTAATACAAGCCAAAAGGAACGAAAAAGCTTTTAAAAGAATACAAAAGAAAAAGATGCACGAGAGGAGTACGTTAGATTGGTCACAATGTAATAATATTTCTTGTTAGCTTTGAATCTGTGAATTTGCAGATTTTTGGATATTTCCTTTATGTGGACAGTACGTGACTATCAGTGCTCATTGTAATAACAATAAATACTCACAAAACCCGGGAACATATTAACTTGGGCTTTTCTTACCCAACTATTTTAACCAAAAAGCCAATCAAACCTAAAACAGATTAGTTTTTTTTATAACCCACGTTGTTCAGCTGTGGTTATAGAGCCGTGTTCGTTGATATTTGTACAGCACGGGGATGACAGTGAGGGCGAGGCGGAGATAGCTCAGTTAGAGCAGCAGATCGACATGTGCAACAGCCAGATCACTGATCTGCAGCAGAAACTCATTGATGCTGACCAAGGTCGGCTACTCTTTATTTATCATTGTTATTATTAGTCCGCCCGAAAACGATAATTTTTGGAAGGACTTCTGTTTTACCCGTGATGTTTTTTTCTCCACTCGCGAGATCTCCGAGATGCGTGGGCTGACCGGCATGAAATTTTGCACGATGGTCAGTACTAGGCCCTATTTTATAATGCCGGTCCAAAATTTTGGGGGGCACACCCCAAAAAAATTCAGGGGTGAAAAACATGCAAAATTTGGCCCGATTTCGGATGACTTCGAAGTTCGGCGGCGAATATCTCCGAAACGGATGAAGATTTTCAAAATCGGATTTTTATTCCGTCTACCGCGATTCCTCCTGCGTTAGGCGAAACAAGTCCGGTGAAGTTTGGTC